>OIXQ01000123.1_pt1 | contig 38346 bp, 32 predicted proteins | sample 1587791 | NCBI WGS metagenome assembly OIXQ01 (sample SAMN03283273) | human gut metagenome | biome: human-associated habitat; material: feces | host: Homo sapiens | place: Peru | collected 2012
TTTCACCAAGCAGTGACAATTCCGTTATGTGCAAGTTTAAGTCATGCACATTCTTTCGCCACTGATGCAGTTCTGCATTTCTACACTCAATCTCCTTTCTGTCGCGCCATTCAAATAGGCCGATTACAATGGTACATCCTACGATGACGATGGCAGTCATGATGCCTAAAGCCATCCATCTACAGATATGCCCGGTCTGTTCTTTGCGTTCCATGTTGTTTACTTTTTACGTTTCTATTACTTCATTATTGCTTTGCACTAACATTTTAATCGGCAAAGATAATGGCAGGAAGTATCAAAGACGAATATTTATATATATTATAACAACTTTTATGTATTTTCTTGGTACAAATAGCATATTGTGAGAAGAATAGTTGTTGTTGAATAATAATCATTGATAACAAAGTCAAAAACTGACAAAGTGTAGATTATGAAACTCAAATCGAGTAGGAGGAAAATCACGCTAACTCAGGGTATCTTGTAGTACACTCACCATGGCGCCCTTTGACAGCGTGTTTAGCGGATATTTTGTATCGGTACCATCCGACCGCTACAACGGTACCATTGTAGTGATATTTTCAGATGATTTTGTCACAAAAAACTTCTTGACAACCGAGGCTTGTGGGAATTTTATTGTAATGGCATATTACCTCATGTCGCTGTTCAGACAAGTCCGTGCCAAAACGAAAAAAGGATGGCAAGCATTAAACTCTTGCCATCCTTCATAAAATGTGTCAATTGAATGTTTTATAGTTTTGCTAAAAACTTTTTGATTTTTCCTTTTAACCCAACCCTACATTTTGTACTATTCAAAGGTAGTGTTGCACACAATACAATACTAATATTATCTTGTCCACCTGTATCAAGTGCATTTTTCAATAATGCTTTTTGGCACAGTTCCATATTCTTATAGTTTCTATACATCGTTTTCTCAATCAAGGAGTCTTTACAATACCCACACAAACCGTCAGAACAGAGCAAGAAAATATCCCCCTCGCAAATCTTATAAGTGAGAATTTCAGGCTCTGGATCTGCATCAACATCTCCCAAGCATCTGGTTATTATATTATTGTCTGGATGGTTAAATGCTTCTTCACATCTAATCTCACCTTTGTCAATCAACTCTTGCACCAACGAATGATCCTTGGTTAGCAATCGAAGTCCACTATTAGGATTAAAACAATAACATCTGCTATCACCACACCACGCTATATATACATATCCATTTAATATCCATGCCAGCACTATTGTCGTTCCAAGACCTATAGAATCAGGCGAATGGGTTACATATTCAAGTATAGCTTGATTTGCTTTCACAATGCTTTTTTTTAGAAAAGAGTATATGCTCTCTTTTGTCATATTTTGCATTTCATATCCATCTTTTCCAAGTGAATCTTTAATACTTTGTATTGCCAAATTTGATGCTATTTCACCGGCATTGGCACCTCCCATACCATCTGCAACTACGAATACAGCTCCTTCGGTAGGTAGTGGAATATAATCATTTGTGGAACTTTGATTCCACAAATGATTTTTCAAATCAAAGCAAAAGCCCACAGCATCTTCATTGTTTGTACGCTCTATACCTATATCGCATACAGAACTAACATTTATCTTCATAGCAAGTTTATTACATAATGACTCGTGGTCTGCTTTCGTTTTCAATGACACGTTTCGGAGTTCTTTCCTTTTTCTTGATAGTAACTTTCTCCTTTTCTGCTGGCTTGTTTTTACTTCTTGCAACAGGTTTATGATATTCAACTTCAAATGGGAAAGATGCTGGTGGACATCCTTGTTCCACAATTTGAACAACAATATTGTTGACACCTTCCCTTAATGAATGAACCTTGCATTTATGGCGAACCTCTGACATTTTTTCATACTCATAAGTAAGCGAATCTGTAAGTATGTTCACCGTCGTTGGATATACACCGTCACTTGCTATTCTTTCTGCATTAATATTGAAAACAAAAGAAACCGCTCCATTCTCCAACGCTGTTTGTGAATCATCTATATCCACAACAAAATACTTATAATGCCATGCGTTTACTTTAAATGGTATTGTGGAAGATTTTATCCCTTCATATAATATCGTAACAGGATATTCTATCGTTGTTAGTTCATCAGGCAAATCTGCCGGAATGTTAAGAACACAGTTGTATTGAACATAATTTCCACTTTCTGTATTCTTACTTTCCTTAGATGTCTTATCAATATCACATCCTGTTTGATTATTGATTTCTATATTTACCTTATTTGCATTTAGGAATGTTGGGAAGTCAGCACGAATATTAGTTTCAAATTTTTGATGTCTGAAGGCTATATCATCGCCTTTGTTCATTTTCAATTTAAAAGTCTCATCCTTTAGAATTTCCAACATTCCCACCTTTCCTTTTATCCTTACTAATGCCTTGTTGTCAAAGCAAGAAATGACCTCTTCAAATTGTGGTGGTAGAATTTCTTTTCCATTATTCCAATATAGACCTATCAAACCACCTTCCTTGGTTATTTTCAATTCGGAATTTCGTAATTTTGTTTCTTCCTTTATATTCTTATAGTAGTGTTCCACATCATTTCTCTTAATGTACTGAGGGCGTTTCATTATGTCAAATACGATAGACACGACATCGCTTTTCCCACATTTTGCAGTTAAAGTATATGTGGAGTCTACATTCTGCAAAAAGCATTGACTAATATCGGATGTTATCTTAGCCTGTTCTTTAAGGTTAGGAGATTGTACATCTTTTATCATGACGGGAGTCAACTTCTTTTCTTTGGCATTATAGAAATAAACTCTCTGTTTTATTACAGTTATGGCAATATCCTCGTCGTTAACAGACGAAACAAATTGTACGTCATCTGTATCAAATTCTTTCCCTTGGAAAGAAAATTTACAAGGTTTTCCATTGTTGTCTATAAGCAAATGCACAATATCCTTTTTCTTTTCCATATTCAAATATGTGTCACAAGCTGCATAGCCATTATAATAAGGATAAGCATTTGCATAACTTCCAGACAGGATTACTCCATTTGAGTCTATATATTTATAATCATCACCCTGCAAGACAAGAAGTTTCCCATTAGAGTAATATGGGAAGGCATGAGCAACACTGCATCCACTGACATTTACAGACTCTCCATTTTCTTTATATATAGTGGTGATAGAAGCTGTACCACGTTTTAAAGCCAATGATAATCCTTCCTTAAAAGGGAATAAATCGTCTTTTGAGGTTATAAGTCTCTTACCTGAATATGTCCAAACTGTTTTTATGTCGGTAGAATCTGTCATTATCGCATCAATTCCGCTGACCAATGAGATTTTATCATATAAAGGAGGTATTAACCATTTTGCTATTTGTGCATCTGAGCTGATATAGCCACAAAAAAGCATAAAAACAAGTAATATTCTTTTCATATTTCTGGATTTATTATTTAAAAGTCTCAAGTGATTGCTTTATCTTGAAAAGAAGGGTAGTGTCATTTGACAGCTCTGCCCATTTCTTTGATTGTTCCAAATATTTTTTCCCTTTAGCCATGTTAGGCTTGATTATTTGATTAGGATTTACATAGTAGCAAGCAAGTCTATATGCCGCTTGTGCATTTATTTCTGCAAAAGTTGAATCATTCAATTCTAATATTTTAGAGAACAAAGCTAATGCTTCATTGCTATATCTGTCAATCTTTGGTAAATATAAGCCGTCTTTCTCGTTGTTAAAGACTTCTATGCCCAACACTTTCTTTCTTTTTAGCGATTCATCCTCAATGTACCATCCATAAGTGTATGCCATTTGGTAAATTGCTGGTATATATCGCTGATTACTTAAACTGTCCATCAATGATATGCCACGTTTTACAATAGTAGCATTGTCACTTTTCATATCTGCTAAAGCGTCATCATACACTTTTTCAACAGGTATTTGAGGTGTTTCTGTTGGCTTTGAGGGAAGTATAAAAAACAGCATGCAAATTATAAAAACTCCAATACCTCCTAAAAACCAAATGAATTTACGTTTTGTTTTTATTGGGTAATGTTTCGCTAATGCTGCTTCTTTTATGGAATTAGCAGAAGGACGATCTCCTGGTTCAAGTGATAAACAATCGGTTATCAAACGTTGAATATCCGATGGTATGCTATTGTTCTGTGGAGGTAGAGCATGATTTTCCATTTGAAACCTGCCTCCTTCTTCTCCAAATGGGACATTGCCAGTCAGAATTTCATATAATGTAGCACCGAATGCCCATATATCGCTTTGACACATTGGCTCTGCACCCTCTTGAAATCTTTCAGGTGCCATGTAAGCCATCGTTCCGCTATTACCGTCGTCATAATAGTAGTTGTGAGTACCGTTGTGTTTTGAACTGATACCAAAATCCGTGATGGCATAATCCTTCGAATTATCTATAAGGATATTCGCAGGTTTTATGTCTTGATGGATGATGCTTGGCTCGTTTGTATGTAATCTGTTTAATCCTGATGAAACATCAAAGATGAATTTCCAAATATCATCTAAAGAGAGTTTTTTGCCTATTAGCTGCTCTGACGATCCATATTTACAGTAAGGTAAAACCAAATAAGGAATTCCCTCAAATATCGAGAAGTTTGTTGGCTGAAGTAGATTCTCATGGCGACACTCATAGACTATTTTATATTCGTCTCGAAATCGTTGCTCACCATCAATATCCAAGGCGTTCTTTGGACGATAAATCTTTATCGCCACAAGCATTCCTGTGTCTTGGTCTATCGATTTTTCGTCCTCCTCAACAGATACATCTACTGTGTTTACGTCTATTGCCAACCATACATCAGCAGTACCGCCATCGGTACTTAATGGACGTAATAATTGGTAGTGTCCATCGAAAAGTTTATTTGATTTTGAAAAGTTTTCTATATCAATCATATTTTTATTATAATGGGAGTGTGTCATGGATTTACGACACACCCTCATAATCAATCACAAATCATTTAATACCCAAATTTTACTTGGAACTTTTGTACTTTTACTCCAATAGCATTATACGAAGAACTTGCTGGAGTAAATGGACTTTGCTCACTATCGGTATAAGAAACAAAGCCAGATGCATCAAAAACAATTTTCATTCGGTTCAATTTATCATAGAACACCATTTGAGTACTGCTACTTTCTTGCTTGTTTAAAATATATTTAGACTTCAGCCATGTAAGAATATCATTCACATTACTCCAATAGTTCTCATTTAAATATACCCAATACTCACACATCTTCCCCTCTGAATTGAATACAAAGCCAACTAAATACGCATCCTTACTATCATTAAGGCTGTAATAATCGGATCCATCTTTTGAATAAGAATAGTCAGAGAAATTAAAAGTATAATTCCATTCGTCCATTTCCGATTTTATAAGAGCCTTTGTTTGACCAAATAGATACGAGAAATCAGTCCATCTGTCAGAGGGTAGGATTTGTGCAAAAGAGATAATTGAAGAATTTGAATCATATATAGCTGCAATAGGATTACCATCAATACTCTTATCTGTTACATAAGAATACTTATTATCTGTTAAGGAAAGTAACTCATACTTACCATCTAAGTATTGCTTAATCTTAGATTTGGGTTTGTTATCATTCAAATATAATTGTACATATTCGACATGGGTCTTATCATAAGCACCTGTGATATACTTGATAGTATCTGTCAAATAATCGGTAGAATAATAAACCAATCCATTTTTGTCATCACGAAAGATGTAATCTGTACCTTTTAAGTCAACAATTTCTTGTATTGTTTTACCAAAAGCAAAAGAGTAATCTTCAAACATGTTTTCATCATCAAATACAGTAACCTCATATACAGCTGTTCCTTGGTCTGTTACTATATCTATATATGTATGTCCTGCAGAAATTGCGGTTATTGTACCATCATTACTATTGACTTTGGCAATAGTTTCATCATGAGATGCATAACCCTTTATATTAGCTTTCACAGATTGCGAATAGCTGGGGGTGTAGGCTTCACCTGGTTTAACTGTAATATTCCCAACCTGTTTGGCATAGGTAAAGATACCGACAGAAGCATTTCCATTCGTATATTCTGCAGTATAAGCATAGTCTGTAATCTCCAAGACCTTTAACATGAGTTTGGTAGTAACTCCTCCTAAAACTACATTCATTGTTATTCTGTTATCATTTTCCACAGAATATCGTCCGTCTTTCGAGTCATTTGAAAATTTCCAACCTCCCAAACTTGTGTTTGAGTAATAGAAAACACCTGATGACATGAATTTCTGTTTCTCCCAAATTCCTTCTTCAGGATGATCATAGACCCATTCACCGATAATATCTTCCACTTTCAACTGTCGTGAGTTATTTCCATCAGATTCGTCTGATGAACATGAAAATAAAGTTGTAATGCCGATAAGAATCAGCAGTAAAAACGAATTTTTTTTCATTGACCTAGTAATTTTTAATGATTAATATCTAAAAGTATAACCTATGTGAAGTTGCAAATAGTTATTACGCTGTTTATATCCAGTCATAAGATTTTCACCGGTATAGTCAAATAATGTCCACCGTTCTCCTTCCCAATATCTTTTGTTCGCCATATTAGTGACCATAAAATTATAGTTCAGGCCAATGTTTACTCCCATGTATTCATATGCAACCCCCATTCGTACCCCTAGATTTATTCTTTTTAATGGAGATGTTTCAAAATTCTGAGACTTATCTACTTTTGCATAATTTTGTTCTACATATGTTTCTGTATATGATACACTCTTTTTATAGAGATTCATAGTGCCAGAAGCTTGAATATGATGTGGATAAATATCAATGTTATCAATTTCTTTATCAGTCAATCCCCATTTATCCATAGCATAAGCTTTTAGTTTTTCTCCATCGGATGTTCCAGACAACTTCATTTTTGCAGATAAACCTATATTGACAACAGGGCCTAAATTTACTTGTATATGGCTTTTTTTTGTAACAGGAAACCTGTATGATGCAAGAACTGGAATCTCTAAAGAGCTAAAAGAATAATCCTCTTTATAATTATCTTGGATTTTCCCTTTTGCATAATATTTATCTGATGCCAACATTACATTTCTGACATCATTGACTTCATAATTATTGCTATATTGATAGTGAATAAAGTTTACACCCGCTATTAAATATAAATTTTTATACATTCTAATATCTGCAAAACCACCAATAGAGAATCCATAAGAACTTGAAAAAGAAACCTCTTCTAAATTGGTACCCTTTCCATAATTCACAACACTTCCTGTGTAACTACCTCCAGAGGACGCATTTATCATTGGAAATAAATATCCTGCATTAAATCCAAAAGACAATGCCTTTCCACCTATACCAGAAGTTGGAATGACAGCGATCAATGGCTTAGCCTCTTGACAGACATTTATACCTAATGTTTGCTTACCAGTAGTGACATTTACACTGGCTTCACGGTTCAGGTTGATAGGCTCGTTAGGGGTACAATGTATTTTTAATAGGTTGTCTGCAACCTTTGTAACTTGACACCAATGAGGGAAATCCCCAAATCTCCAATCTTGTGCGTCAGTTAGTATTTGTACATACTCATCGCCACCATCAGGTCCGAAATGCAGGTCATTCTTAGAGAACGCAAGATGATCAAGTCCTGCTCCTTGATAAAGGTTTATGATGACTGTCTTAGTGGAACTCTCAACCTTTATTTCTGCCGATCGTTCTACATTATTGTCGTTTGCGAGAGCTGTCAATTTGATTTTTCCATTCTCTTTCGTTGAAACAACCCACCCTGGAACATCAGTAACTTTCCAGTTCGTATTGGACCGAATCTCAACCGTATTTGTCTCACCTTTATATGGAAAAGTAAGATTTTCAACAGACGGCACAAGCATTTCCGGCGCTTTCTCGTTCTTGACAACAACGGTTCTTGTTTTACCACCCATTCTTACAACAACCTCGCAAGAACGGTCTGTATTATTCTCATTAGCTTCGCTGACAATATATATCTTGCCCTTCTCTTTCTTAATTTTGCACCACCCTACACTCTTGTCATTGACAAAAGCAGTCCAAGAGCCATTTCCGTCAACAGTTATGACATCTTGTCCTCCTTGGTAAGGTATAACCACTTTGTTGTCTGACAATGAAAAAGGCTTTGCCGTACTTGGCTTTCTTAGTACACGGTCTATCCATGCAATTCTTTTCTCACTGTCTGGCACATATAGGTTGTTGCCACAGTGAATAACTTGTTGGAATTTAGACTTCGCTTTTTCCAACTTTCCTTGGTCAACCAACGTGTTGCCTTCTTGATACAACACCTTGCAACTTTGAGCGGACATTGGTAGTCCACCCAATAATGCTAAAGATGTCATTAAAACCAATGATTTAATCATAAATTATTTATTTTTGTTTTTAATTTTTCAGAAAATTTCTTTTTTCGCTCTGAATAAGCTTCTTCTTGGATTGGCAAATTATCATGTATTGCAATGTCAAGAGTATCACAAATGCCTTTGTATGTTTTTAAGTCCATAAATAGATTCTGTATGGAAACGATGCGTTTGTTGATACTATCTTTTGCCAATTTGTTTTCTGTTTTCTCACGCACCGCTTTGATATATTTGACTTTTGCTTTATTCAACCTGCTGTTTGTAAGTTCATAATTTATAAACTTCACAGCTTGAGTTTCTTGTTTCTGCAATGTAATGATGGAATCGCCACTGTTTTTGTAAACTAAAAATGGCTCTATTTTTTTTGTTCTTGTATTCCATACAATCATTGTTGACACCATTATACATATAATGGCTATGGATGCCACAAGAATGGCAACGTGATTCTTTTTGCCTTTCCTTTTAGAGTATTCTTCAATATACTTTGCCGTTGGACGTTTCTTAGGGTCAGCATCCAAACAGGCATATATGATATTTTTTATTCGTTTGGAAATGTTTTTATTCTTTATTGCTGGTATTTGTGCACCATCCAATTGAGCTGCACCACCATCATTTCCAAATGGGACATCTCCAGTTAATACTTCATAAATAGTTGCGCCAAATGCCCATATATCGCTGCTTGTACTCGGCTTATACCCCTCATTGTATCTCTCAGGAGGCATATAGATAGCTGTTCCACTGCTTTCATTCTCGAAATATCTGTCATCCTCAACACCCGATTTGACACTGATACCAAAATCAGTAACACAATAATTCTTGTTTGTGTCTATCAGAATGTTGGCAGGCTTAATGTCTTGATGGATAATAGGTGGTTCTAAACTGTGAAGATAGCCCAATCCAGAAGAAACATCTGCCATAAGCTTCCATACATCATCCTCGTCATTTAATTTACCTATTAAGGACTCAACAGAACCATTATCACAAAACGGCATGACCAAATAGGGCATTCCGTCGCATATAGAATAGTCAGTTGTTGGAATAAGATTGGCATGGTGACAATTGAAGATTGTTTTAAATTCAGACCTAAAGCTCTGCTCACCATCAACATCAAGAATGTTCTTGGGACGATATATCTTTATGGCCACAAGGACTCCTGTTCCATCTACCCGTATGACATCATCATTATCTTCTGACAACTTAGTGTCTATGGACTCGTAGTTTTCAGCCAACCATACGTCAGCAGTACCACCTTCTGTACTTAGCAGTTTGATAAGTCGATAATGCCCATCAAACAACACTCCGTCATTTTTATATTTGCTTAAATCTTGCATTGCTTATTGTAAATACAAAATTTCTCCATTTCTCAACTTGGAAAAGATGTCAATGTCATTCAATTTTGCCAAAGACGCTAATTGTATTCCGAATTGTTGAGATATTTCATACAAGGTTTCATTATCTTTCACCCTATATGTGTCTTGAAGTCCCAAGTATTTCTTTTTCTTCTTTTCCAGATATACGATGTCGCCTTCTTTTACTTCTTTAGAAGAAGACAGCTCATTGTATTCTAATATTTTAGTCTGAGGAATATCGTATTTTTGTGCGATTGATGCCAAACTTTCCCCAGGATATAAGATTGTACAGCGAACGCCATTTATATCAACTACAAATCTCTTGACAATGCTTGCGACTTCCTTTTCTTCATCACTTTCTTCTGCATCCGACATAGTGTATTCCGCATCGAAAACAGGAATTGTTGTTGATATGTGTTTTGTTATTGTCACAGTCTTTCCAGCACGTAGCTTTACGCCACCATTTACGGCATAAAGTTTATAGGCATCAATAAATCCTATCAATGCTTTAGCATAGTTTCCTGCCGTTGCATATCCTGCCCTCTGAAGTCCTATTGCCCATGCCCGATAGTCATATACACTGTTAGCAAACAAACTTCTATACCTACTGTTGTTTCTAAGGAAAAGGGCATGGTCTCTGAATGACTCCATTGCAGAAGAATATTTACGGAATCGGCTTTTCTGACGCTCATCGTCCCAAGCAAGATAAATTTCTCCAGTCCAACCACCAAAAGCTTTAACTCCAAAATGATTGTTGGCATTTCGTGTCAACATACTTTTTCCTGCACCAGATTCTAATATACCTTGTGCCAAGGTAATTGAAGCAGGTATACCATAACGTTTTTCCTGTTCCAATGCTATTTGCCTATATTGAGTGATATAGAATTGGATGTCAGAAGAAGACTGAGCTTTGATTGTAACAAAATCGACTTCCAAGACTATAAGTATTATTAATAGACGATACATCTTATTAGTAAAATTACAGATTAACAGGAGTGAGAATTTTCTCATTGATGGTTCTCATCATCCATTCTGTTAAATTTCCTTCAGGACAGAATAGGGCTATCAACAAACCGATTATCAGGCAGACCACAACAATCACAACAACAGCTACACCACCACTTAGCCCAATAGCAGATACAATTGCTGTTACTACTGCACCGATTAAAACACCCTCAATAAAAGAAATTATATCTTTAACCAATTTGTTCCATTCCTCTTTTGCCTCTGATTTAAGAACCAATTTACTATATGCCCATATTATAAAATCTGAGATTATTGGAATGAGATTGATGGCTAATAGAACTCCACCACCTTTTAAGGAACCGTTTTTCGTAATATTGCCTCCTCTACGTCCTATTTGCTCTATTCTTGATTGTATATTAAATTTTCTCACCTCTGTTATACACCTGTCAAATAGCATCTTTGCCGACTTTTCCATTTGAGACAAAACAATATTACTTTTAGAAAGTTGACTCTGTGCTGCACTTATCTGACCAAGTTTAGTCAAAGAATATTGTCCTCTTGCATAATTGTATGCGTTAGTATTACCTTTTGCTTGCTGTGTTAAAGAAATCTTGCGTCCCTTTTCTTCCAGAAAATTTAATATTGTATTTTGTAATGATTTTAAGGTCGAATTCCCCATTAAATGCTTATGCAATAATTTCTGTAACTCAGGAGTCATTCTTTGGAAGTTGCTGAATTTGTTTATCTCTTTAAGTTGATCTTTTGCTGCATCATCAATACTTTTTAGTATTCCAAACATAGAATCCTTTGCAAAATTGCTAATTTTACTGATTATATTATTGTCGTTTGCCGTTACTACTGCTTTATCTGTATTAGCACGTAACATCGGACAATGATTATACTCTTCATTTATATATCTAAATGTGGTATCTCCAACCATCCCAGATACAGGTGTAATATTTTTATAGATTTGGAATTGTATTACTGCACGCTTCGTTTGTTCACCATATTTGCCATCAGAAACCAGAAAAGGCCAATTTGTATGTGTGCGACTTTTTATCGCATTCAGTTTTCTCTGTACTTCTAATACTAAAGGATTGAATTTTGGATTAGGTGATGCTACCAATAACATAGGACTATTCAATAACGTTAATACATAATTTTATCGGCATAGATATACAAGAATTATTTTCAATGCATCTATTTAATGTTTCCTTTAATTGTATATCCAATGCCTTCTCATAATTCTTTTTATCCTTTAACTCAATATCCACATAAAGCCCACGCTGAACAGTTTCTTTTCCTGCCGCCCCCTCAATATGTACATTGACATTTATTCTCTTGAACTCTTCTTTCCCATAAATAGCAATAAGTTCTTTTCGGACAAAAGCCTCAACATCCATTTTTGTGTATAAGCGGTCGTTGGTCAACGAATAATAGCGAATGAGTTCATAGCGTTCGTCCGCTGTTGCCTTGTCCTTGCCACCGATTGCAGAAACAACAACAGGAACATTATTCTCTATTATCGGAAGTTTCTTACACTCTAATTTTGAGGAGGTTCCAGTGTCCACTTCTGTAGTAAGCGAATTGCCCAAAGCTCCTTGCGTGGTCAGGAAAGAAACTTTAGTAACGGAACTGTTTGCCGCTTGCCGGATATTCTTCATAACGTATGTTCCACTGTCATATTTGAACTTGTCGTTTTTCTCGCCAACAGACTTCGCTATTTTATTAACAAGTTCCTTCAACCGCTTTATATCTTGTCCATCCTTCAATCCGTTGTATTCTATAAAGGCGTAATAGTCTTCAATAAAGTGGTTATAAAGATTGCGGATGTCACGGTACAAATCGCCATGATGATAGCAGTGAGCATCAAAATCCCTAATTACGAACTCTTCAGCCGACATAGAGAATCCCTGCTTATGTGCAGCATTGCTCGTTTCAAGAATAGAGATGAAGAAAGAATCTTCTTGTTTTTGTAGTTTTGCTACAGGAGCGGTCTGTGTCAATGTAACAGAATTCATATCCACGTTGACGATAGGAATTGTATTCAGCGTTATTTCACAATCATCACTTACATCGTAATTTTCAGGAAATTCCACTTGAAGCCACAATGTATCCTCATGAAAACAGTTTAAGACTTCACTTTCCAACCAGTTCTGAAAAACACGCGGGTAGGCTCTTTTCTTGAATACATCCCTGTTGCGAGTCTTGTCTGTCAGCGTAACCAGTACGCCATTTGGTAGTTCTTGGAGTATTCGCTTCCAATATTCAACAATAGACAAGAAGCGAGTAGATACCTGTTGGGCATCGAAAGGTTCCAGCATTTCCACATTTTCCATTCTGTTCATTGTGCAGAACTCCATTGCCTCTTTAGTACTTCCTGCAACTGATATTGCTTGTGGATAGATGCTATCGTTTGTTTTCAAGAAGAAAGAAACTCCTTCAAGCGACTCTATTTCTGCCTTTGTGCGGATACCAATCCATAGCGTATTGGATTGGTCCATCTGCACTTCATAGGTTTGCTCTTTTGTGTACAGACGATTTTTCGTGAGTACATAGATGTCATCGTAGGGAATAAGGGTATTCTTGAAAAGAGGAAGATAATTGATGGTGGCTTTACTCACCTTTTCTTTATATGTAAAAGATACACCAGAGTTAAGCTGTACACAGTCACTATCCTTATTCTTCTTAAAAAGAGGGGACACCACTGCGAGAGCAGGCATCGCCTCTATTTGCTGCATAGGGATAAAATCCTCACAGAAACGATTAACCAACCGCTGGTCAAAATCGTCAATGGCATCACGAATCTTCTGGGTTTCATACAGCAAAGCAACCAACATCATTTTCGCAATAGGATCCATCAGTTGATAGTCTATTGGCTCCGACATCATTGATTGCAAATGTGCAATAACATCATCAATCCTCTTTTGCAAATCTATATCCATCGTTATATTTTTATTCGTTTGACTGTTGGTTCCATTAAGAAACTAATTTCTTTCTTGTAAGGTGCAATGGTACCAAGTCCATCATCAAGCACTCCTGTGATTATAATCGTAACTTCATATTTGGAAAGCAATTTATGATTAGATTCATTTCCTGTTTTTATCGAACCTAATTCTATTGAAACATTTACTTGCTTCAATTGTGGTTCATAAATAGAAAGGCTCTTCTCTATACTTTCCTTGCATTCCTTTAATGTCACCTCGTTGTAAAGTCCATTGCTGTAAGTTCCATTCTGTCCATGATTAAAACTTCTGAAATGGACATTAGAGTACTCATGATTCCAATATTCAAAACCGAAATCATCGTCTGCAATGAAACTTCCTTTGGACGAGAAAACAATAAGTTCGATAAAATTATCTATCATTGCTATTCTTTCCTCTAAACTTCTCACAATGATTCCTGTATTGTCTTTGTAGGTTAAAGGAGTCTTAATGAATGCCATATTTATATTTGCTTACCTGCAAAAGGATTCCCTTTCTTAATTTGCACATTATAGGTCTCTACATCAGAAAATGCCCCATCTTTGTATGCTACAACCTTAACTGTTACATTTTTAGGAGGTTCTTTATGCCAATCATCAGTAAATCCGCTATCAATTACTATTGTATTGCCAGATTTAGAAGATTTTGTTGGAGTACTTCCATCAATCGTATAATAAATGGTTGCTCCTGGAGCATTATTGGTAATCTTCACTTGTGCATTTCCTGCTTTTACCGTTTGGTGTAATTGGGTGTTGCTGATAGATGGAGCTGGCACAGAAGTATGCTCTTCATAAGCAGGTTCTGTGCTGAAAGCTTTGATTCTCTCATTGATAGAAAGTGATAAATTGACCCCTTTATTTATAATCTCATATACATTCCTATAGTTATAAGGAGTATTTATGAATGAGACGTATTGTGCAGGGTCGCTGATGTCTATATTGTCATCTAAACTACAAGCACAATAGAATGCACTCACAAGTTTCTGAAGTTCTGCAAGAAAATCCATAGGAGTCATGATGTCTTTCCTTTTATCTACAGAAATCATAATCTGCTGAACTAATGGCCAAAATACCTTCACGGCATCTTTCTTCTCCGTATATAACTGTTGAGGAAGTCCTGAATTTATCTCTTTAAGTGCTGCTACAAATTTTAGTACGAGTTCCTCATATTTGAAATGTGACCTTATATACAAGCATGGCGGAACAAAGTCATTTTCATCTGAACGCCAACAAAATTCGTCATATAGGATTCTTGCAATAGGCAAAGCATTTTCTGGAATTGCAGAGTTTTCTTCCACAAGGATAAAACCATAAAGACTTTCGCACATTCCATCGTTTGTGTCTCTTATGCCATCGAGAACAGAAATACAAAGATAATACTTTTTACTTGTGTCCTGAGTAGGAATTACCACACGAGTGTCAAATGTGTTAGTGTAGTTTGTATCGTATTGCACATCAATAAGGCTTCCATCTCTGCTTAGACCGAAACAGTCAACCGACACAACATCTATAACATCGTTGTTAATGTCTAAAGATATGCTAAACTTTCTGCAACTTGGTACAAGTCCCATCCGTCCACATGCTCCAAGTGCAAAAGCATTGGATACAAGTTCTTCCGTACATTTGTCTGAAAGCGTGAGGACTTCATCTGTAAGTCTCATGCCCTTTTTCCACAAAATTCTTTTTGCCATATCAAATGTTTGTATTATAATTCAAGTAATTGTATAGAGTGGTGTCAGAGATTCTTAATGGACTTGAGTCCTTTGAAACGTCAAACACTAAAACTGAATCAACAGAAATGAAATAATCTTGCACAAAACACCTAAATTCCTCTAAATCATTGACGAATAGAAGAAAATCTTCATTGCAGTCCTCGTCAGACCAATATGAAATGGAATATGTAATCACAGATTCTGAATATGTATTGCCCACATATACTTCCCCGATTTCATATCCTTCAGAATTTCCAAACCTTGGGTTTTCATCGGTAAACTCAGTCTGCTTACTTTCGACATTTATTTTCATCCCTTCATCAGCCAACACCTTTCTTAATAGTAATGTTATGAGAGTTCTATTGCCTCTTATTGTCTTGCAGGATGATATATAAGGTATCGTTCTTTTTATAAACCTGTTTTTTCTTTGCTCCTTCGTTAGTTTGTCTAACAGAATATCTTGAATGACAGTATTCGATTCTACATATTTGTTCAACTGTTCTCTAATTTCCAACCGTAGCTGAAACAATAAAGTGTCAATCGGGGAAAAGAACTTATAGGCTTGCTCTTTTTCTCTTTCCTGCTTAGCATATTCTTCTGAGAATCTTTGTTTTTTTTCTCTTTCTGGTATATTATCGAACCTATCAATACAGTGAAACAGGTATTCGGGCAATGAATTATAAAGACTGTTGCGTCCTAAGTGAAGCAAAAACTTATCTTGTTCCTTTTCTATGTCCAATATATCATTATAGGCATTGCGTTTATGCAAACCGCAGAATTTAACACGGAAAGTGTCTTGTGGAAAAAAGTCAAGAAATACTTCCGCATTAATGTCCTGTGGAACATTCTCAGGCACAACAATCTTATTACAATCCAAAATATCCTGCATCTTTACTTAATTCAACATATTTAAGTCCCTTGTCTGTTGATACTTGAATGATGTCATATCGAGGTATTCCGATTTCTATTAATGACAATTCCATATAGGGAAAACTTTCATCAATATTCTCATAGAAACACTTATGAAAGATGGTTCTATAGCTTAGCTTTCGGAGTTCTTCGTTTGACTGAATCGTATCTTCCAACTTTGACTCAGGAATATGTAAGACAAATTCTTTTTCAGGTCTGTCAGATATAATTTTATCTATGAATTTGTTATTGCGCATATTGATTTCCACAACACTGACATTCAGAATCTTTTTCAGTTTTTCCAAAACTTCTTTTACTTTCATGTCTGCTGAAAGTTCATCACACTGGATTATTTCCGTCCAACGTTCATGAGCAGGGCAGTTGTTCTTCCAAGAAGAATATTTGTACATATTGATTGTATTAGTCATACCCTCGAAACGCCACATTTTCCCCGACAAGGTTTTGAATGGGGTAGGTTCTCCATCTGATGTGTGGATGATTTTCATTGCTTCCTGTGATTGCATAGCACCAACAATTGATGCACTGATAGGTGTTGTAGCCACACGCCCTGCGGAAGTCTGTGCCCTTACGACATCAGCACAACCTGTCCTCAGCATGATATTATTGAATTCTTCTCGTGAAAGATTACACTCATAACAATTGATTCCTGGCGAATACACCTTTACAACCCCTGTCATGTTTTCTATGCTGCCATCAATCCACGTTTTTCCGACACGCATACATAATCTGTTCAATAAGTATCTGGCAATTCTGCTATCTAAGCATCCAATAACCACATCAACATCCTTATAAATGCCCAAACCTACCTCAGAGAATAAATTCCCTACAATAGGAATGACTTTTATCTGTGGATTTATCTCCATTGCCCTTTTAGCGGCAACTTCAGCTTTATAGGAGTGTTCGTATGCATCTTTTTCTCTGAATAAAACAGATCTAGTCAGATTAGATAATTCAATACGGTCAAAATCACATACGAAAATTGTGCCTACACCGAATAGAGTGAGATTTTTTATCACTTCATTACCCAAAGCTCCTGCACCAACAACAAGAACCTTTGCATTTCTCACCTTATCTTGTTTGAACCAGGAGAGGAGCGTAAAAACGCCCTCTCCCCATTCATATTTCTTCACTGTCTGCATAAAGCAATTTATCCGTTAAAATACATACCCGATATTAGCACCGACAAATGCACGTCCTATTCTTTGTTTGAAAATGTTATCTTCTGCTTTCGTACAATTTATTCGGTACTCTCCAAACAGTCCCAACTTCAAAAAATGGCTGTTCACAGGAATATAGCCGCCAAGTTCAACTTTTGGTGCTACATATAGACCGCTTTTCTTGTCAGCATCTACATCCTTTCCATCTTTATTCTCCTTTGCACTTAATGTTGTGTAGTATGCAGGAGTGAAACCTACACTTGCAAAAAAGGAAGATGTGTCTTTATTCAAATTGGAAAATTCTACAGACAATGGAACACCGACTTCAAACAATACATCTTTCAGATTGTTTACTTCTTCGTTATAATGTCCATAGGAAATGGCTATTTTTCCTCCATAATTAAGATATATGTTGTTAGTTACCTTTGACTTTGCCGAACCATAGACTCCAAAGGAATTAAACGCTCCCTTTACACCAAATCGAGGCATGGAATAGGTGACACCTACCTCAAAACCTTTTTTAATTGGTTGCACCTTTTTACTCTCTGCAATAATGGTGTCTTTCTGAAGTTTGAAATACTCGTAAAGGTTTATATTCTTTTTCAATCGGAAATTTACGTCACCTTTACCCATATAGTCAACCTCATAAGGTCCAACTTGAAAGTTGTCTATCACTTCTTGGCTCTTAGCCATTGTTGTGGTCAGCAGTCCACATAGAATCAAAAAAAATGTTCTCATTTTGGATGTTATTTAAATTGTTTATTCTGTTTCTACATATTGGAATATAGTATCGCCTATTTTGAACGTATCGTTGTTAGACAATACATTAGGCTTTCCTACACCCAGTTCGGCTCTTGTGTTATATATGACTCCTGTAGCTAATGGTTTAAGCATCGGTAGCTGTTTTTCGTGGTCTATGTATAACAGAGCATGTTCCTTAGCCACTTTATTGCTTTTTTCCCAATTCATCTGTATCTCGCAATCTCCTGTCATTCCGATAGAAACCTTGTTGCCTCCACCTGTAGCATTCATCCATTTATGAATTGGTATTCTCTGTCCTGCTCTAACTCCATTTTGAATTACGAGGAAGTATTTTTCTGCCAACATTCTTACGGTTACTAGAGAAGCACCCAGACCACCACCATAAATGATGAAGTCAAGCAGCATGTTCATCCATGGCCAACTAACGTTTGTTAGACTCGAAAAGTATAATACGACAAATCCGATAACAGAGGAACAACCACCACCTATCAATGCACTTTTCAAAGGTATCGTTGATTTGAATGTAAGGGCGAGTGACGCTGCGACAGAGAACAGAATGTAAGCAGGGAAAGAACAATACCAAGGTATATATGTAGCATTGATAAGGGTAAGTAATACACATAGAACGTCTGCTCCTATAGCAAAAGCTATCATTCCTATCACACCTGTCAGAAGTGACAGCCCGATGATTTTCAAATTAATCTTCCAGTCCTTCTTTCTATATTCATCGTTATATCTAAAGATGAGCGATAAGAAGAAACCTAATAGAAGACCGATGGTAAGAAAAGCAGAAGTCTTGCTTTCACACTCCAATGACAGATTTGGCAAGTTGTCGCTTGGTGTATAGAACATGGCAACAAGACTCTTTGATATTCCCTCAAAACTTCCGCGTCCTCCAAGCTCAAAAAATATCCAACTTACAAAACCTGCACATATACCAGCGATGGTCTGATGACAATCCTTCAGAGATTTCCATGTAAACAACTCTTTCCATTCAACATGTTCCTGTATGCCAGTTTTACAATTCTGTCCATACTCTGCACACTTGTAACCATTCTGCTGCCAACAATGTACATGCATAATATGCTTGCATTTCATGACAACGTTTTGCCCTTCTGTTATCGGTTGCTTGCAATAATGGCAAATTCTGCTCGAAATATTCTTTTCTGGTACATATTTTTTATAATACTTGGCTTCAAAGGCTTTTGATCTAAGCAAAGGTATCAATACTTTCATGATGAGGAAGAAGAAGCCAATAGTAAGAAGTGCAACTACAACTGCAACCAAATATTTGTAAATTGAGTCTGATGTTGATGCCACATGCTCAGGCCAAGGTCTTTCTGCCGAACCGATAGAAAATTCTCCTGTACCAATAACATCACCTTTCCATTCAGCCGAATATGAAGTTTTCCCAAAGTAGGTTTTAGAAGAAAGAACACGATATGTAAATGAGTAATCATACATCTTATCATTTACAATTTCCTGAAAATCATTCAGAACCTGAGCCATGTCATTAGCTGGCTTGTAGTCGCCAATACGACCTTTGACTTTGGGGTTACATATTGCCATCAATACATTTTCAATATCCGCATCCTTACCCTGTTCTGTATAGTAAAACGCATAAACAGTTGGTACAAGATGCTTGATGTCTTGCTGGTACTCATTTACTTCCAAGAAGGCAATGTTTTCTTCAAATGAAGGACTTTTGTTTCCCTCTGTAAAAACAAACAGGATGTTTTTATCCATATTCTTTGTAGCACGTCTTGATATTGTAGCATTTCTTGTATAGTTGGCTTCTCCTTTAACCGAACCTTCTTTCTCTGAACTTGTTGTGCTGAACTCCGCTAATTTGGAATACAAAGCCCCATACAAATATTTATGTTCAGAAGTCTTAGAGAAATATGGTTCAAATGACTTGAGATTTTCTGGAGTTACAAGTTTGCTTGACGTAACCTCGTCACCGAAGAAAGAAAGGTACACACATCCTTTTGGCGAGATATTGACCAATTGAGAAATGGCTTTGTAAATCTGCGCTTTTCCTTCTTGCGGAATGCTCAAATCAACCAGTACTGAAAATGTATATTCTGCAGGAATACGTTGCCCTGAAGTAATAGCGTTGATTTTGCAAGAAGATGAAGGTATCAAAGCCCCATCCTCTTTTATCACCAAATAGTTCTGAAGTTGATTAGTAGAAATATTTTGCTCTCTCTTACCCTCTGCATTCAAGACATTAAAATATAATGTAAGAGAGTCTTTTCCTACACCATATTTATAATTCTTGTCACAGAATTTTATCTGTCTAATGTCTTGTCCAAATACAGGCAAGATTGCAAACATTGCCAAGCAAAAGGCAACCAAATTACGGATTATCTTTTTCTTCGTGTCCATATTTTTAAGTCTTCTAATTTTTCTTCACCATAAGAATCTTCATTCACAGAAAGCTGACCATCAATAACAGGAATTGCTGTCAGAGTATCATCGGCAGTTGAATAGAACAATATGAATTTTATGTTGCTAAAATCATTTGAAATGAGCCTTTTTATTGTAGGTATGCTGCAATGTGCGCCATTGATGTAGCAACCAATAAGCTCATCATCCTGAACAACCTTGTTTTGCGATACCGTCTTTAAGACAAATTCAGTTTTTCCATTGTTCTCACAAGTATATCCATGTACCCATGCCAGCAATCCGTTCCCTTGTACTGTCTGTAATTGGCACATGTCAATGATTGCACCATTAGACAATTCTACTCCATAATGGCTGTCAATGCGAGTTGAAGCAGCTTGCATAATGTTTCTATGGTCTTCTTGCTTAAATGAGGTTCTGTCGCTCTTGACAGCCCATTGATAAAATTCTTCCAAAGAATACATCTTTTGCAAATCAGCCTTGGAGTTGATGCTCATATCATGCTTGAATGTGAATATTCCCAATTCTTGATTTGGGGTAAGAATGTCAATCACAATAGCAACCAAGAATTTAGGATGCGTTGGATGCTTTAGTTGCATTTGTACGCCACTATCGGCATTGCTGAAAAAGACACCGAGACCAGGATGGGAATGTACCCAGCATGTCATATCATACTGTAGGTTTGTTTCTCTTCTTAATCGTCTCAGTTTCTCGGCTACTTTCAGTTTGATTTTACCTCCAAAATTCAATTCATACTCTTTAAAAATAGCATCGTCACCAGGCTTTACAATTTCCTCTAAGGACACATAATATTCGTCTCTTTCCTCATCATGCACCCAGCGTCCGAGTACCATACATCCGTCCTCATTAGGATTTTCTGGATTTCTGAGGTCTTCTGCATAAAGATTATATATTTCTTTGATGCAAGTGTTCTTCAGATATATGCGTCTTACCGCAGAGTCTGAGCTGAAATCAGCGCACTCAATAGGCAGGTATGCATCGTTATGCTGTACATCTTCCAAACTTTGCTTCTTCAAGATAGAAGTTGTTTTTCTTCTTACCACTATGTCTGCACTGCCGTTTTGTGCCGGTCTGCTTGGCTGTATGGCAGTAGTTCTCTTTTTGCGGGTACTTCTCTTTAAGATTATAATAACAAAGACCACAATCGCAATAATCAATATTGCGAGAACAACATTGATTGCTATAGATTTCCCAGAGAATAAATGTTTGGTCAATGTAGAAGAAAATCCTTCATCAAGAATTTCATTTCGATAGTTGTCCAACATGTCTTTTCTTTCGGCAATTTTTTCTTCAAGAACATTACGCAATTTCGTTTCATATTCTGAACGATTTGGTAGTTCATTGGAATTGAAATTAGAGGCGACGAAATTACCTATATATGAATCTATTGAATTTTCGTTCTGTACGATTATGGCTTGCTTGTCATCCAAATATTCCCGAAGTTGATATTTCTGTATGTATTCCTCCCTCTTTTCGTTATTCTCTACATAGTTATTCAGAAAGACAATATGTTTGTCTATTTCGTCTTTAATTGCTTGAACAAAAGTTGATGAATAAAAAGAGTCTTTCTCTACTTGGTCTTTAAACAAAGCCATCAGTTGGTCAGAAGAAACTTTCTTTCCATGTAGTATAGTTCTTTCTACTTTACTTTCAACAGCATTAGTAGCAACAATTGGAGGAGTCTCAACTTTTGGTTCTTCTTCTCGCTTTTCGTTATCTTGTACAGGATGTGTCTTTTCCCATTCCGCAGAAGTATCACCAGTTCGCCATAAGGTCTTGCTACCTTCCGATGTCTCGGCTTTCACGAACTTGCTGCAACTTTTCTTTATGGCAAGCGAACCACCTGCTGATATAGTCCCGACATAAGTACCATCTACATTGATGCTAACATGGTTCTTGCCGTCATCATTATACACGGCTTTTAGGTAAATTGTAGATTCCGATGTCACATCATAGTCTATTCGTTGTGAATAAGCTGACGAAAACGTCAGAGAAATTAACAATATGCCTATAGCCTTTTTATTAAATATCCTCATGATTTGTCATATTAAATTGATGCTTTTTTTGACTTTCCATTTATTTTTATATTGCCTTTACTGCGAACCGCATCAGAGACTTTTCGTTTGGTTTCTGCCTCGATTCTGTTTTGCTGTGTTCTAATTGCATTTCGGGCTTGTCGTTTGGCTTCTGCTTCTGCCTTGTCGGCAATGTTTTGCTGCATATCCATCATTCGCATTTGATTTTTCTTGTTTCTGATACCTTGAAAAATCTGATTGCCGATGAATGCCAGTATTGCCAAAATGATACCGCCAATAATCATCCAAAGATTACGCTTTTTCTCTTTTTCTGATGCTATTTGTTGAGCATTGGCAATGGAGTCATTTTGAGCCTTTATAGCCTGTGCTTCCTGTTGAGCCTTTAATTCTTCTGCTTGCTGTTGGGCTTTTTGTTCTTCTGTGCTTTTGTCTTCCAACAATCGTTTTTTGGACTCATACTGCTCCATAACCTCAGAAATTTCAGAGACAAGAGCATAGTCTGTTATCTCCCGACGTTTTTGGCGCAAATAGCTTATTTCATCCAATAGATTGTCTGAAAAAGGAAGTCCATCTGCTTGCGCAAGCAATTCTTTTGCCAGATTTATACTTTCAAGTACTTTAACCGCAATTGTATTATCTGTTTCTATTTCGGCTGTTGAAGTTATCGTTTGTTGAACGGTTTGGGTAGATGCCATTGACCTATTTGTCCCTGTTCCCCCTCCAAGCGGAATAACCAAATCTCGGCTTTTAGAGAAAAGTTCGTACTTGCCTTTCTTTGTTTTGTATGCCAAATAGATAGGTATAAGAACTCTTGCATTAGCTTTTACAGTGAAAGACAATTTGGGTTCTGCCTGTATCAGATAATAGCCGTCTGAAGACTTTTTGAATTGAACTTCGGATGGTGTCATAAAGGCTTCAGGAACCATATTAGAGAAAGATACATCACCGCTGTAGTTTCCTGTTCTGTCAAAAAACAATACTGCAACTTTACTCAAATCCTTATACTTGGAATTCAGTCTGCCCAACTTCTTCTGCTGACCTATGAATTTTATAGTTGCTTGGTTTGTTGTGTTCACAATATCATAAGACAAGATAATCCTGTCCCCATCGGTAGTATAAATTGTATCTTTCTTTATCTTACCAACTGCATGGATAGGACAAAGTAAGCATCCTAACAGTAAAAATCCAGCAAACCTCATATTATTTCGACTTTATCTTACTATAATAGGTGGAAATTCGGGACATATAATTGCCTGTAGCCCGTTTACTGTTCTTCTGAGCGCAATTATACAGTTCGTCAACTTCACCCATTATCTGTCCTTTTGTTTTCTTTCCATTATGAAGATCAATATAATAAGCTTCCATCTTTTTGTATATCTCTCCAATTGACAAAGAACAATATCTACAGTTGTGTGTTGTCTGTACTTTGGTCTTATGGACTTTTCTGTCATTCTTGCATGAAGCAACAGTCAAGTTATCCAAATTTACAGCATTCAATTTCTCCAAAATTCCTGCGAATTGCTTATAACCTTTGTCTGAAGACATATAATGACGACTACTGAGAACTTGCCTTGTCTGTCTTTTCAACTCGTCTATTGATTTACCGTATATACGTTTTAGAGACTTTAATGAAGTTCCCCTATGATTTCTGTTGGAACAAAATGTCTGTCGTCCAATTTCATTTAGGAGGCTGTCTGTTGAATTTGACAGTCTTACAAAATCTTCATTAGGCTTCAACTCTACGTTAATATTAAGTTCAATAACTTCCTTTTGAGCCAAAGACACCTTGCTTTTCTTTACCAGAAGAAATTTCTCATCTGTGTTACGGGCAATGTATATTGGCAATCTGCATTTTCTACTTTCCTCGTTTCCTTGGAAGTTAAGGATATTCTTGCTTTCAGAAGGCTGCAATCGGCATGATTCTGACAATCCCTCACAAGACTCAGTCACTCTTTTCCCTTTTGCTCCGGGGAAAACTTTGTCATAAACAAGGTTGCATGTTTTCTTCAGAGTCTTCTCATTGTAAGGAACATCGAAAAGATATAATATCTTGTCTTCTGAAACATTCTCTAAGTTTATACTGATTTTATATTGGTCATCCTCATCTGTTTTCTGCAATTCCACAAAGATATTGCAGAAAGACAACTGTATCGCTTCTTTTTCATGTCCTTTATTATCCAACTTAATGGTTCTTGTCTCATCTGCATATACGCAGTGGACAGAACTTATTATAGCCAACAATAATAGGAATATTGCCTTTTTCATATTGTTTTTGACTTGATAATTGGTTTTGCTTTTTCGATTTTTGTGCTTTCCGCCACTTTAGCAGTTGGTGCAGCTGGTTCAGGCATTTCTTGATTGAAGTGTACCCAATTATTTGGTTCACCTTCTTCACGAACCCATTCTGCCACATTCTGGTCTTCTGGATAAGGATAGGTATTTTGAGCATGATACATCTGATACTTCAAGTATCTCTCAACTCGAAGCACCAAATCCTTCAGCGATGCCAATACACCCATTTCTTTGATAGTCAGACATACATGTCCTTTGAAACTTCCAGAATATCGAATGTTTGGATGCCAAACATCTGTTCTGAATGTAAATATCGGATTTCCGTCTGCTGATGGATAGTTATTAGGAAGCACGATGCTCATCTTATGCAGAAAACCGAACTTCGGTTCTCTCGGAACTGTGTCTCCAATAACTCCAACAATGGACTTGCAACGATACCAAATCTCATACTCTGTAGGAAGTCCCATTGCGTTTTTCCTGCGGACGATATAAGACAATGAAGGTTGGCGAGGATTAGCACTGGTCATCTTACGCTTGCGACATAGTGTATCCAACTCCTTCCATTCCTTCCAGAGTCGGGCATCTCTGCCCGATAGCTCTTTCTGATTGAAATTGTTGATAGTTTCGTTCATACCTTTTTTCTCCTTTTATCCAGCAATAGGTACTGAGATCAAATGCAAATGGTCACCCGGCTGGATGTTGTAGTCGATGAGGGCTTGCTCACGTCCGTCCTCATCCTCAAACTCCAAAATTTCAGGCTCTTCTCCTTCGTCCATAATCTGCCCAAGCAGATACTGAATAGGATTGCCACCGTTATCAATCTTCGGAAGTTCAAACACAGACACGATGCTTGTGATTTGATCACGAATGGTCTTGTTCGGGTCTGTAACCTTCACTTCCACTTCCTCGAACTCTGTACCGTCAATGGTAAGGTTGATGATGAACTCATCGTCTTCGTACATTTCTTCTGTTGCCATAATGAATTATATTTTTAATATTTTTAATTGTTATTATTGTTTTGTCCATTTACCAAATCCATGCTCCACGTTCTTGATTATAGTTATCGGAACGGTAATCCTCAAACTTGTTCTTGAATACCAATAGTTGATATACATTTTCTGGTATAATCTGTGGTTCTTTCAAGCCATACCGATAAAGTGCCAACTCATATTTTTTGTTTTCTGCATCAATACGGATGATGAAATCTGTTTTTGTATCGGGATGCGCACCATAGAATTTGTCAAACACTTCACGGATAGGCTCTTCCTCAAACCAGAAATAAGCAGAGTATTCCGATTTTCCAATATGCCATTTGATGGCGAGTTTTTGAGGTTTTCCTGCTTGATGGTGTTTTTGCAAACCGTCACCGTGAAGTTTGTCATGAGTACCATCATAAAGACATTCCTCAATGTAATCATAAATGGCTCTATTAGTAGTTTCTGCGTAATTTACCCATTCTCTTTCTTTATATAGTTTAAATTGGCATACATAACGATATGTAAATTGTTTCATATAGTCTGCGAAATATAGACTTGTATGGCATCCATTTTTGAATAGATTATCACTTATCATTTTTCTTCCAGCCATACGAGAAGAACAGTATTCTGAGATACTTAATTTATTAGGTATATAATCTTCGACTACAACTTCCTCTCCTTTGTAAATTTCCAACAAGTTGGATTTCTTGTCTGTATAGCCAAATAAAGCCAATATACCAAAAGGTAGCATCCCTATAGAAATATCTGTAGTATTGCTGTTTGTTAATTTTTTAACAGACATTTCTATTGAATAAAATTTCTGTTCACAAATCGAAAGCCATACAGCATCCAAACCTATTATATTCACATTATCCTCTATTTCATATGATTGAATATCAGAAGGCGTTCCCCAATCATTATTTAATAAATATGAAGGATGCAATTCAATGCTCATGCCATTGTCTAAATGAAAGAAACAGAAGACAGTCTCTATCGGATAATATTTATGTGAAGTTGTTGATATGTTCATAATATGAATGCTATTTCATATTGCACATATAGGTTGGTTCAGGCAAGCTATATTTGCTTCCATGATATATAATTCTGCAAATTATACCATCTTTGATATTTGGTGAATGTACAATTGAAGAGTTTGAAGATAAAATGGAATCTGTTGCAGAAAAATGGAGATAAGGATGCCTAAGCTCTCGATATTCATTAGAGCAGTACGAACCTCCAGGAAAGAGCCATTTCCTTCCAGAACAAAGGTTTTCTATTTCTTTCATAAACGTGTCCTTTATCCGTGAAAGATCAGATGGAACATCAAACCTCCCTTTTGGAAAATCCACAAACATACCATTTCTTCCAGCTTTTTCAGCTTTATATTTCATAAGCAAAAGAGGAATATTACTATAACCAGCTAATACTTTTTTTCGTTTGCACGTTACATATCCACGTATTTCATGGTCTTTAATCTCTTCGCCATATCCCCAACCTAACATTTCAAGACATTTCGATGATATATTTTCAGTTTCTCCATTTTCTTTCCCTGCCTTTTCTTTCCCTGCCTTTTCTTTCCCTGCCTTTTCTCCTATAATCATCTTATATTTTGACATTAAACTTTCTCTGTAATTAAGCAAAAATTTTTCTGCCCCAATTTGATACCCACCTCCAATATCAGAATGACACCCCGGAATATAGATTTCTATATTACCTTTTTTATTTGTATTTATATCTGTTAAGGCAAAATGGCTTCTAAATTCATCCATAGCACAAATGTGGAAAGTTTCTTTAACCCATGCTTCATCAGGAGAAAACATTCCAAAATCTGCCACATTATTGTCGTACGTTATACCAATAGAACTCACAGTGTCGAAAATTCCAAGAAATGAGACTTCAGACGTTACGTTAAGTTTATCAAGAAAATGAAGATACCTGTCATTTGCAAAATATTCAGATGCTTGAAAATTAGCAAATTTTTCTTCACATCCTAAAAAATCTTTTTTTTCTCGACCAGCAATAAACGAAAATAGCCTAGCACAAGCGGCTCCTCTACTAAATCCAAATACGTCAAAATGAATTCTAACAGTTTTGTTTGAATCTCTTTCTTTACTAATTTCTGAAATACCAAATCCATCAAGTACCAAACGAATCATTTTAACTGCTTTGCTAACCAATGCAACAACACCAGTTTTCCCATTGCCGAATCCACTTCCTAACGCATTCTTAACATCTTGGATTTTGGAGTCTTTGTTTATAGAATCTTTGCCTGGACCTTCAATATATATATTATAAATCTTATCTTGCTGTTGTTTTTCTTCTTTCCCTTGGTAGCAGGAGTGCAGAATAGCTATATTTGAACGTCCACTTCCTTGATATTCTAATGAATCTATTTTTGAATTTAATTGTTTTTGGGGTTCTATTTCTTTGTCAGAAACCGAATTTGCACCATTGACTAAATCCTTATTCAGATACAAATCCCAGTCTTTCTTCTTTAATGTTGCTTTTTTAACTTTCTTTCTTCTTTCTTTTGCCACAGATGAAGGTATCATATTGTTACCTGTGCCATCAAAGAAAACTCCAAAATACAAATCTAAAGTTACATTTTGGTCTTGATTTCCATCTTCCTTATTGGGCGTTTGTGCACCAACTTCACCAATGCTTGCCATAAAATAAAGTGTCGTTTATCCCCAATCTTTTTGTGTTTCTTTGACAATCCTTGTTAATTCAGGATTACCTGTATCTACTTGTCCATCGTTTGTAATGGTTATAACCCCTCCCCATTTACAACGGCAATATGATGATTTTAAAAGAGCTGGTTTTCCTTTAACAATATAATCTCCCTTTCCGTTAATCCACTCAGAAACAGTACCAGGAACACAAGGCGTCGGAGTAAGGTGACCATGATTGGCTGCTGTGGCTGAACCTGTAGGAGGATATGCAACTGTATGACATTTGCCGAATGGAGCGATATTGTACATAGAAACATGATCAGAAATATTTGCCATTGGCTTGTCGGTCAGAAACACCGTCCTATCTGGATATACAGTTAGCTTGGCGCATTTGTCGCCACAGGAACATCTCATTGTTGCTTGTGATGTAACGTAAGAATCAGACATAGGGTTTTACGCTAATCGATTATACGGTTCTTCGTTTATTTTTATGTTAGAACCACATGAGCTGTTCAACAAAAACAGTTGACTTCTAAAATATGACCTATCCACTTCGAATACCGTCAGCGAACTTGCCTTATTTATAATGTTGAAGACAAACGTTTTCTCTTCCTTTCCAGGAATATTGTTTACTATCTGTCTGATTTTACTCATACATGATTCATGAGTGCTTTCTATCAATAATTCGTTGTCATTGACAACCCTTATATACGAATCATTGACTATAATGTCAATGTAGATTGTTGATGCAAAAAAGTTTATCATAGATTGTTTTCTTAATTATTTTATTGTACTTTTACTACTCCTGATTTTATGTCTATCCTATTTCCCGAATTCATCGCCATCGAATCATTTGCTTTTTGATGATGAACATTGGAATATTCAAGGAGATTCTCTGTCGCTTCTACACGTATATTCTCAGCCGTAACTTGTAGCTTATGTGCCACTTGTTCGTCCTTATTATCGTTCACTCTCACAAACTGGTTCGACTCTACAGTGATAGAATCATTACGGTCTATCGAAGTAGAACGGTCATTGCCAGCGTGTTCACGAATATCATTGTCTGCTGCCCGTTGCATATCATGGGAAGCAGCAATGAATACATCGTTATCCGCACTTGCATTGATGTCATGCCCTGCGTGCATGATGATGTCATTCTTGGCATACAGTTCTATATTGCCTGTGGATTCAAGTTTTATCAACTTTTCATCCGTAGAGAACGTGAGGATATAGTTCTCTTTCTCATTGTCATAGATACGGATATACCCATCGTTACCCTCATCGTGTATCTCTATGGTGTGACCGTTTCGGGTACGGATGGCTTTCACTTGATTGCTACTGTTATTATTTGGAAGCCATGCACTGTCTGGATCTCCCACACCATTATATAATGTACCTTTGACGTATGGTCGCTCAGCATTCCCTCCCTCAAAGTCAATCATCACTTCCTCGTCTATCTCAGGAATGAAGCTAAATCCTTTTCCTCCGCCAGCGTATGGTTGAGCCATGCGGAGCCAAGGTGTCATCATATTGTCGTCTAATTGAGCTTGCCAATCAAACTGCACACGGACACGCCCAAGATTGTTCGGGTCTTCATTGTCCTTCACCTTTGCTCTACAAGACTGCGCAATAGGATAAATGTCACTGTCAGAATATGGAGGATAATCACAAGCGGACGGTATGCCGACAAAATGATTGCTGTAAGTCTCGTCTGCAGAGAAGTAATGCACAAGTTCGGTGACAAGAATCTCATCTTGCTCCACCTTGCTTTTCTCCAAGGCAGAAGCATCTGGCATATAGTTGTCCTCTATCACCAACTTGCTGCCGATTTTAAGTTTCGAGCAATATGTCGTACCGGAATAGGTCAGCATACTTGCCTTTTCGCCTCTTGCCTGTGTCTTGGTAGAAACATTCAAGACAGTCTCACGCCCATCTGTGTCTGCAAAGCCACCAGAATGTAGATTTTGAAGTGTTGGCTTCACGAAACAAGATTGAGAGGCTTGAAACACTTGTTCACTCAGCGTATTATATTCACGCTGCATCTCCTCAACGCCTTCCTTCTCGTTGGCATCGTAGGAGTTGTATGATGAAGCGACATGATTAAATGCCACATGCCGCATTTTTAAGTCAACATTATAGGATGGAACGTCTTGGCTTGGATAGGCGAGTTTCACACTTTCACCTTCCGGCAGATTGCCGAATACCATTTTCTTTCCATCATTATACAGCCATTCTCCATAACGTTTTGCCAAACGTTGAAGAAACTGATAGTTTGTCTCGTTGTATTGTACGCAATACGGAATCGGTTCTGTAAAGCGAGCATCTACTTCTGAATCAAGATGCTCGGAGTAATCGTCAACAACATCATTGACAATATCATTCAAAGTCTGATTCTCAAAAGACTTGCAAGTAGGGTTGTCATTCAGTAACGCATCCCAACTGCACGCCTCAACATTTACAGAGAACTCACTACGGTTTCTACTGCCCGATGCACCTATAATGACACCAGCAAACTCTATGTCAGCCACTGAATCTGTATCTGCCTTCAATGATTCCTTTTCAACGCTTTCAGTCTCTAATGAAATCAATACTTCCTTGCCGATAATGGCACCACAAACATTGAAAGAAACCTCGTTGATTCTTTCGTCTGGTTCTTTGTGAAGAGAAAACGAAAGAGTATTAGGCGAAAGAAGGGACTGACTCAACATAAAATTGTCAAGTCTCCATCTTGTTCCATCAAGTTCTATACAAAAGCCTAACGATTTTGTGCCATCAATAGCTACAGAAATGTTCTTTATAGATGTTGACATGTTGTTGTTTTAGAAATCAGAATAAACATCCACTTGTGAACTCAATGAGGCCCAAGAGTTTGTAAAGATAGCCCTATCCATCAGTCCTGTTCCTATGCGGAGAGCCTCCGCACTGATGGTTACATCAGTGTACATCAACTTGCTGTCATGGTCGTTGAAGTAATCTTTGAGCCTAATACAATAAGCATTTTTAAATTCGATTGTTTTGTATCTTCTCCGATTGTCATTGGAGAACACGCAAAATCTGAATGTGCCAGAATACACGGCAGTCTTGTTGAACATCCACTTGTAAAAGAACTGGTCATCATCACAAGTGGCAGGCATTACAAACCGGATGGTGCCACCCATAGTACGTGTTGTAGGCTTTCCTGTATCATCTACAGCCTGTGAAAACTCATATTCACATTCAACAATGCCATACTCTCCACCTCCCTGTATTCTTACTTGTCCTTGTAGTGCCATATTTTTATGTCTTTAGAAAGATGATTGAAGGAAACTTTGGAGTGTCGCCTCCAATCATCTTTATCGGTTTCTGTTTTCAGAATTACTTGTCAATAGTCCAGCTATTGTTGTGGATAGCATTGCCTACCTGAATCTCCTTTGCGGAGATTACAAACTCCTCAAACTGCTTGGTCTCGTTTGTGTCATCGTATGTCTCGGCATACTGTACAACATAACCGTTCTTGAAGCTGAGACGCTTCATTTCGCCACCATCCTTGTCAGGGAATGAGATTACACCATTCTTGCTCATGTAGGTGTCACACATCCATTCAAGAATTTCCGTGTTTCCGTCGTTCTTCGACTTCACCTTGACTGTGATTTTGCCACCGCGTGTACGGCCAGTAGGCTGACCTTCCACATCGGTCTGTTGGTTGAGCTCGTAGCGAACGTAAGCAACTTCGCGCTCCTGAATGCCATCAGCGTTGATGGTAACTGTTCTTGTTTCTGCCATCTTCTAATGATTTTTAAATTAATGAATATTGATTATTACACTCTATGCGTTTTTAGTATTCTGCTCCCAATCTACTCCTGCAGCAGTATTTCTTCCTGTCAATTCAATAAAGAAGTTCTGAGCTGCAAAATATGGAGTAATCTCTACATTGATACTTATATCCTTTGTCTTTGGGTCTTGGTCAACTTTGAGATTGGTGTATTTCTCAATGATTCCACCAGGTCCCTTATAATCACTCAGGAAAGAATGTATGTCCTGTGTTATTTCTGACTTGATTGCAGGTGTCCAAATCTCCATAGCATGATCGTTACAGTAGTTTTCAAACACTTTACCTATCCAGTCGAAAACACGAACGATAGAATACTCCTGCAATCCCTTTGATGCACCATTGTAGAGGGTATGGTTAGAGAATGCCATTGTGCGCCCATCTTCCTCAACCATCGGAATGACTCCAAGATCTATCAGGGCTGCAATCTCCGACTTTCGCAAATCCATACGTGCGCCTTTCACATTGTCGAGAGTACCATATCTCTTGCCTGCTGCAGCCTGTGCTATAACAGTCTCTTCTGTATTTGACATTCTGCCAGCCAAAGCGCCAGAAGCAGGAATAAACAAATCCTCGTCCTCGCCAGCCAACTCTGACTTCTTTCTTCCTAGAATATAATTGGCTGTCATCACGATATTGCCCAAATATGGGTCTGTGCCTTGCAGACTTGCATCGTCAAGTTCTTCCTTTAGCATTTCAAAGTTCATACTATCCTTGAAATCCGTCAGCATTATCACCTTATTTCTATAGGCTGTTTGTGCCCACATTCTCACCGTTTCCGCATCTCCAAGATAACCTGGGACTACAAGCATACTATAGTTGTTCTTCAGATTCAAACGATCGAAATAACGCTCAAGCTCATCACGGACAGCCTGAGTATCTTCCGAGTCATGGTCGCCAAGTTCTTCCTTGTTGACATTCATAAGGGTGATGCAATCAACCTTACCTTGTCCCGCATTTGCAAAGAAGGCATCAAGACTTCTGTAAGTGGTTTCAAGATTGCGTATCTCGTCATGAATGCAGAACAAATTCTCGCTAAGATTTCTTTCCGCTTTTTGACACTCTTCCTTACAAGAGTCAACAATCTCCATTGGGTCTTTACCACCAGATTCAAGAATCTCAACCCAAAGGGAAAGTTCATTCTTCAATCTGTTTCTCGCATCCTCGTATGCACTATCGTTCAAGAAAACATTCTTGATGGCTTTTCTACGAGGATCCATATTCTCAACACCTTTGATAAGTCCCTTCAACAACTGGAAGCCTCCAAATTTATCCAATCCAGACAGGCTTTTCTGAAGGAGTTCCACAGGATTTGCTACAGTTTGTCTTTCCTGTAGTTCCATTCCATCGGACGAAGATGCTAAATTCTGTTCTTCTACTGCCATAATAATCAATTTTAGTTGTTAATCTGCGTCCTCCAGCTCTGCAAGGAGAGACTTTAACGCATTCTTCAAATCTTCATGCGCAGCATCATTTTTCAATGCGTTACGCAATGTCTTGTTTTTCTCTAACTGACGAATTACAGAATTGTATGCGTCAATCTTTGACTTTTTTCCACTAAGCAACTCACTCTGAGCAATAAGCTGCTCATCCTCGAAGTCTTTCATCTGCTTAAACTGGAAATCTTCATATACAGCACCACCTTCTTCCGTAGAGAGGGTTACGCCCTCTTTTGATGGTTGGAAATGTTCGAAAACTTCCTTCATGCTTTTTGCTTTGAAGCCTTCTCGGTCTTCATCGGTGTTGGGAGCAGCGTCAGTAAACTGGTCTGCATAGAGCGTCCTATTTTGTGGAAACTCTATGACACCATCCTGAGCATTTTCCTCAACAACTTTGGAAATAACGGTTTTTCTTGCCATTGTTCTTCTATTTATTATTGTGTTACTTACTTCTTGTTGTTTTTTGGGGGTAAAGTCTGTATTCAACAGACTTTTCAGCCATCTGAAAAATCTCATGATAAACTATTGTAATCAATCAGGAGTTTCTATGTCCCATGCAATTTCTTTAGTTTCTTCATTGTATTTCATGGTAACACTATCACCGCTATTGATGTCACCAGAAATAATAAGCTTCGACAAAGGACGGCGAATCTCTTTTCGGATTATGCCAAGAATAGGACGAGCACCATAATGGGCATTGAAGCCTACTTTTGTTACATATTTACGAGCAGACTCATCAATCGTCAAAGAGATATTCTGCTCTCTTAGCATCTTGAGCAGATTTTGTATGTGAATATCAAAAATTCTGTCTATCATCTCTGGCGTAATAGGTGAGAATGGGACAATTTCTGTAAGTCTTGCCAAGAATTCTGGTCTGAATTGACCTTGCATGACTTCCAACATCTGGTCATGTGTCGGAACATGACCTTCACCAAAAGACTTAAATATATAGTCACTGCCAATGTTAGAGGTGAATATAATCAAGGCATTGGAGAAATCACCAACACGTCCAAGACGGTCGTGCAACTTTCCTTCATCAAGTATCTGAAGGAATAAATCAAATACAGACCTATGTGCCTTTTCTATTTCATCGAACAATACTACAGAATATGGATGCTGTCTGATTTGGTTGACCAAAAGTCCACCTTCTTCATAACCAACGTATCCCGGAGGGGCTCCATAAAGGAGTGCGACAGAATGCTCCTCTTTATATTCCGACATGTCAAATCTTAGTATTGAGGTATCATCACTGAAAAGGAACTCGGCCAAAGACTTCGCCAATTCTGTTTTACCTGTTCCAGTAGGACCAAGGAAGAAGAAAGAACCTATAGGTTGTCCTTTTTTATTTAGGCCAGAACGTGACTCGAATACGGCATCCAAGATACTCTTAATAGCATGATTTTGACCTACAACTCTTTTATGAAGAATATCTTCCGCATTTGAAAGTCTTTGACGTTCTTCTGATTGGATATTTCCCATTGGAATACCAGTCATCTTCGCAACAACATTTCTAATCTCATCCTTTTTTAAAATAATAGTGTTAGACTCGTCATTTGTTGTCTGCTCCATCTCTTTCTCGATTTTCACAGAAGCCATTGAACGATCCAAAAGGTCTATTGCAGATGCTGGCAAGTTACGCTCTGGCATGTATCGTTTTGCCAAACGAACAATCTCTGGAATTACATCGCCACCAAGAGTTATGTTGTGATACTGTTCATATATAGTCTTTTTACTATCCAATATGCCAATAGCCTCCTCTTCCGTAGGTGCTTCTAAGGATATTTTCTCAAAATAAGCAGTCAGTTCTCTGTCTTTTTCAAGATTCTTTGTATATCCGTCTATTGATGAAGTACAAATAAACTGTATGGTATTATTGGATAGAATCTTTTTTATAGATGGCAATATCGCATTAAGAGGTGAGGATGTTTCTCCTAAACGGTGAAAATTTTCTATAACAAGAACAGGTTGTGAAATATCCGACAACTCATCTATAACAGACTTAAACCTATCTTCTATTTCACCTTTGTAGCTTACACCTTGACTTAAAGCGATTAAATCAAGTTCGTATGGCTGTATGGTACTTATTGATGCAGGAAGTTTACCTTTGGTTAAATTATCGATCAATTTACGTATTAACGAGGTTTTGCCAACTCCCGTATCTCCAACAATAAGAGCATTTGCCCTGTCCTTCCGAGCCAAAATTTCAACCAATGAACGTAAATCATTTTCCATGTCAATGATTTCAACATCATTTGTTGCATCAAATAAGGAATTGTAATATACATTTTGAGATTTTCTGTCGTTGGCTGATGGACGAATCTCTTTAGAAGAGTTAACGACATCCTTTACATTCTTGCCTATAAAAGATAAAACCTTTTCTCTTGAAAGAGGCATTGTCTTTAATTGTTCTGAAGAAAAACCTACACCAGGACTGACCAATGCGGTCAAAAGAAATTCTAATTTATGCGTTTCCGTTCCATATTGCTCTTCCAAGGATATAGCTTCTTTTATCACATTTTGACTATCTCGTGAAAATTCAGCTTTTCTCATTGGATAAGGAGACTTGTCGCATTGCTGAATATGAATATCGCACCAATCAATTAAATAGTAGTAATCCTCATTAAGACTATCCTCTATGTAATTAACCAAACCAGCACTTTTGTGTAAAAGTGCTCTGAATATATGTACTGGCTCTATTTGCGGTGATTTATTGTCCACTGCAAAAGCCTGAGATATATGGATTAAATCAACTTGAAGTCCATCAAAATATTCTGCAATTTTTTTGTTCATCATTTCTGCGTTGAATATGAATAATCATTCTACAATTTCCAAAAATGCACTTGGCACATAAGCTGTACAAACAGTTACCAATTCATCCACCACAACACCAACTCTCTGTTGCCCTTGCCATCTTGCGACCCTCCCAATAACTCCTTTGAATGCACCATCAATAACTCTCACCAATTGTCCTTTTTCAAACTTTGGTACTTCATCTAATGTCACGATGGTATTGTCCACATCAGCAGCACAGATAATTTTAAGACTATCCATCTGATAGTTGGGAACTATCATTGGTGTCTTTTCTATCTTGCGACCAATATGGATGTGCCGATAATAAAAACGAAGGAATGGGAGATTTGCGTTGTCGTAAACAAAAGTTTTGATTTCTTCTTCTGTACCGTATGCAAAGAAAATGTTCGGCAAACGTGATACGGTAACAACTTTGCGCTTACCTTTTATAAGTTTTACAACACTGGTAGTTGGATAGAAAGCCGTAATGCCTTTGGCTGTCATATAGTCGTATGCCTTTTTTTCTCTACCATAAGTGGTGCGTAAGGCATACCAATGGGGAACATCTATCTCTTTTTGAGCCTTTGACTTACTTGCTGTATGTGCATTTCTGGTGGACACCCCTGTTTGTGAACTCTCTGCGGAAATAGTGCTTTGAGCTTCGGGGAGGGCGTTGGAGGTAAGTCCAGCGCAAGGAGGGAGTTCACCGCCTCCTGGGGTGTGTACATCTGTTGATGTCCATTCATCGACTTTCATATCGGTGCTAACTTTTTTCTAGACAGAAATCCGTTAAATTCCGACATAAAAAAAGCGTGAGATCGTCCTGTTGTCCATCCCACACATCGAGGCTCTTGCATTGCCTATTATAGTTGAACAGACAACGTCAGAGCCCACGCCGATATGAATATATAAACTCCATGCAGAAACAGATGTACACATCAACATTGCACCCAATAAGATACAATATGAGTATACACAGTGCTACACGGATAGATATAATCACACCCGGGACATCTACCGTTGGCTATGTTCATGACTATAATATCGGAAGTTTGCAAGATTTCGATGTGTCAAGAACAAAGCGTCGATAAACGCCTTCAATATGTCTGGACTGTCATCCCACCCAATGCCCGCTTTTGTATAGATATGTCAGATAAGTGACTTCACTACACTCAGCACGGCGTAGGCTGCCGACTCGGTTATCTTGAAAGAACACGTCTAACGATGACAACATCGGTCAAGCAAGTACAGTCCAATTGCAAAAGTACGGAAATTAATCGAGAAAATAGCAACAATGATTGAAAAAATCTATTTTTAGATGCAAATTTAAGACAAATTAAGGTTATTTGCTTGAATATCTCAGAAATTATGTATAATAAAACATCATCATAATAGGTGGCAAACATATTAAATGTATGTCTGTCACCTATTATAATACATTAAAGACTTACTCGAAACTTTCTGTTTTGAGCCACACTTGATTCTGTATGGTCGTTTTCAAGTTTGTTCAGTTCTTCTATCTCATGAGACTTTTCAGGTTTGTCTATCTCTGGAGTAGGTGGGGCAAGTTCAAGCTGTATTTTCCTGTCCAATGCAGCCAATTCTGTTTTCAGACCTTTCAGTTCATCCTCTTTCTTCCAAGTCTTGCCAGCTATCTCTTCCAGTTGCGGTATTTCCTTTT
>OIXQ01000124.1_pt1 | contig 38144 bp, 56 predicted proteins | sample 1587791 | NCBI WGS metagenome assembly OIXQ01 (sample SAMN03283273) | human gut metagenome | biome: human-associated habitat; material: feces | host: Homo sapiens | place: Peru | collected 2012
TTTTACCTCCTTAAAGCTTCGATTAAGGCTTTTTGTGTTATGTTCTTGTGTTCTAGTGCATCCAGCATGTCCTCGTCTACTGTGCCTCTAGCTACGATCTGATAAATTGTCACGTTTTGTTTCTGCCCTTGTCTGTAGATTCTGGCATTTGCCTGCTGATACAGTTCAAGGTTCCAGTTTGGAAGTGTGTACCAGATTGCGATATGTCCACCACGTTGAAGGTTAAGTCCGTGTCCTGCGCTTGCTGGATGCAAAAGCAGCACGTCTATCTTTCCGTCGTTCCAGTCCTTGACATCTTTTTCACTGTTTAGACTTCTTACTTCGATCTTTTGCTTTTTCAGATGTTCTGTGATGCGTTTTAGTTCGTGTTTGAAGTAGTAAAACACCATCACCGGGTTCTGGTTCGCTGATTCGATCAAGTCGTCTAGTGCCTCAAGTTTAGCTGCGTGAAGGGTTGCTACTTCTTCGAGCTTATTTCCTAGCTGATCGCGTTTATAGATTTCTCCTGATGTCATTTGTAGAAGCTGACCACATAGCACTCCGGCGTTGGCTGCTAGCAATGATTCGTTGTTGTCTAGTTCCAGAACCTTCTCACGTTTGAAAGCGTGGTATTCTGTCATCGCTTTTTGTGGTAGTTCGATTGCTTTTTTTATGTACATTACAGGTGGAAGTTTAGCGCAATCTTCTTGATCCAGACTCATGCATACGTCACCTATTTTCTTGTATATTTTTTCCTCTGCATCTGGTCTTGGCTTCCAATCGTATACGATCATCCCATTTCTTCTTCCTGGAATTAGATATCTTTCTCGAAACTGAGTTAGTGTTCGACCTAATCTTTCTCCTTGGTCAATCAAGTATATCTGGCTCCAAAGGTCCGGGATTCCTTTCGGCGCTGGTGTTCCGGTTAGGCCTATAAATCTGTCAGCTAGTGGCATAACTTTTCTTAGGGCTCTGAACCTCTGGCTTTTTGGATTCTTGAAGGTTGATAGCTCATCAATCACTACCATGTCAAAGTCAAAGTATTTGTTGTCTACTAGCCAGGTAACGTTCTCTTTGCCTATGAGATAAATGTCTGCTTTTTGCTGCAGTGCCTTCTCACGTTGCTTTGGAGTGCCCGCTATGATTGAATAGCTCAAGTCCTTAGTGTGACTCCACTTTTCTATTTCTTCCGGCCACGTGCTTTTTATTACGCGCACAGGGCCAATGATCAGAACTTTTTCTATGTCGATTAGTTTTAGAAGGCTGATGATCGTTAGCGTGGTTACAGTCTTTCCGGCTCCCATAGGGAGAAGAAGGCCACACTTCTTATGATCCAGTCCGAAGTTGATAGCCTTCTTTTGATAGTCATGAGGTTTAAATTCTGTCAAAGTGTCGCTCCTCCGGTATGATTCCTAGTTTCAACAAGTTCGTTAATTCGTCCACCTGGGCTTTTGTGCTGATGCAGTATACTTTCATACCTGTTGCCCGTATTTGGGCTACTGTGGCTTTTTGTAGGGCTCTAGGCTTACCTCCCGGCCTTTTTACTTCTACAAAGAAAGCCTTTGAATTATATGTGATCAGTCTATCTGGCACGCCTGCGTTTCCTGGGCTTACAAACTTCCAGGCTTTACCGCCTAGTGCTGATACCTTTTTGATCAGATATTGTTCGACTTGATTTTCTATCATTTCTGGAAGAACTTCTTTTGAAGTTCGCGGTACCGCTCGGCGCAGTCTGGACACAAATCCTTGTTGTCAATTGTTGTGATCCACCCATCTGGAAGTCCTTTCCAGGTTTCGATTGTCTTTCCGTTCTCGATCTTGCTCTTTTCGATTCCGACTGACGTTTCTTTTCCGCATCGGTCGCACTTGATATACATTCTATTTTCTCTCATGTTCTATTCCTCCTCTAGTCTTCTTCTTTGTCTTGCTTGTTTCGAATCTATATTGATTTGAATTTCAGCGTGAGTGATATTGTAATACTCTTTTAGCTGATCCATGCAAATTATCACATCCGCCATTTCTTCGATCAGGTTATGTCTTAGCCCTTTGAACTCTAAGGGCTTTGTTTTTTCTTCCGGATTGCGTACCAGTTTAGAAATCGCCTTTTGCAGTTCTGATAGTTCTTCCATAGCGACCAGGCTCTGCCTTTCGATTCCGTACCGGTTCATTGTTTCCTTGTTGATCTTCTCGTCTATTTCCTGCTCAAATACATGAACTATTCTAAATGTGTTGTTTCTTTCCATTTCTGTGTCTCCTTTTCTAGTTGATTCTTAGGGGGTGGCAACGGGCAACGCCTGGCAACGCTTCTAAAACTTTATATATATATACTATATTTTCTCGCGCGCATATGCATACACATGTACTGTATTACGCTATATATTATATATTCATTAAGTTAGATAATTTATAGTTGTCTCGTTGTCAGAAGTATCCCAGGCTCTTATTTTATGCGGTTTTAGCCCGGCAACGCTCTATCATTTTAGCCGTTGTCAGCCGTTGCCACGTTGTCACTCGATTTTTTTGAGTGCGTTGTCAGCCGTTGTCAGGCTTTTCTGCTATACGCGTAGGCATCCTGCGGAGGTATATAGGCTTTCTGACGTCCGTAAATTCCTCCAAATCTTAACGGATTTTTAGTACGAACCCATCCTAAACTTTCCATGATTGCCTTGAGTTCTCTTTGGTCCGCTGGTGTAAATTTATTCTTTGATCCATTCAAAACTTCGCACCACACCTCTAGCAGGCATACCCTTGTACGTTCTTCCGTTCCTTCGTTTCTTGGGTCTTCCAACCATTGGACTCTTGCATAAAGATCCATGTCATACCAATTTCGCGGTAGCTTTCTGTCTAGATAATCGCGGACCATGTCTTCTCGGACACTGGTGAACGTGTGCTCTTTTTGCATCTGTTCGGCTCCGGTCAAGGCTTCGCCCTGAAGGAATAGCTTTTCTCCGTCCTTGAATCTTTGCTTAGCTTCGGCCCAGATCTGGTCCCGTTCTTTTGGTAGATCATCAAACACGACTTTCTTCGCTTTCGATATATCTGTATTTATCGGCCAGAATCTTCGGTTTCCTGTGTAGTCTCTTAAGAATTCATCATCATTTGTGGTTCCGAAAAACACGCACTGTCGCGGGTTGTCTGTAACTCTTCTTGCATACGCTTTTCGATATCGGTCGTCCCTTTTACTGATAAACTGCTTCATGGACTCGATGTCTGCCTTTCTGGCTGCTGATAGTTCAGACCATTCAATAACCCATGATCCATGCAGAGCTTCGTATCCCTCTTTGCCTGCAATCGTGGTTATGCTGTCACTGAACCAATCTCCGCCCATGATGCTTAGCATGTGGCTCTTTCCAATCCCCTGATGTCCTACGAGTACCGGCATATAATCCATTTTGCATCCGGGTGTATAGATTCTGGCCACGGCTGCGGTAAAAGCTTTCCTTGCGACCGCTCTGCTGTACTCTGAGTCCTCGCTTCCTAGATAGTCTATAAATAGCGTGTCTAGTCTTGGTATGCCGTCCCATTCTAGTGTGTCTAGATAGTCTCGTACTGGGTGAAAGCTGTTTCTCTCCTGAACGTAGGCTATAGCGTCATCCACTTTTCCTTTGGCGACAATGTTGTATTTCTTTTCTAGATAGTATCTGAAGCTTGCGTCGTCCGTATCCGTCCAAGTCGGGTCGCTTGGATTGTAGTTCCACCAGGGCAGGTTTCCTTTTTTGACAGGTTTCTGTGCGAATAGATCGTTGCCTCCGACTCCGTTTTTAAGCTTTGGATCATTTAAAAGTATGCGGACTATGTTGTCTGTAGTGGGCTTGAAGTTTCCCTTCTTGTCCATGTCCATGGCATCCAGCCAGTCCTCGTTTACTTCTTCTTTACTGTCTTCTACTCCTTGCGAACCCCTCGCGGTGTCGTCCTTGAAGTCGTCCCAGTCCTCGTGAATCTGTTCTTTCTTGTCATCTATAAGCTGCTTCCGGGTGCCCTCGTCATGTTCCATTAGTTTGAGCATGTGTTCTGTGCTTGCTGGATCGTCTGGCCACTTGTGTATCCTTACAAGGTCATAGGCGTTACATAGCTGCTGCCCTGTCGGGTCCGTATTGTGGTTACTGTAGGCGTACTTATCGTCGTATATAACTAGGCCTCCGGCTGTTGATCCGTTCGTATAGGTCCAGCGATTCGGGTCCTCTGTCGGCGTGTATTCCTCTGGAATAAATGTCTCAATCGCTTCTTGGATCGTGTAGGCCCTGCAGAAGGCACCAATCCATCCGGACTTAGATAAAGGGTCCTCCTGGTGTCTTATGTCGCTGTGATGCAGTTCTGTCTCTCTGTTAGAGCGAGGCCAGTAGCTGATGTCATGCCAGTCTCTGTACTGCGCCAGGATGTCATCCGGGTTCAGGTATGCGTTTCTGTCTCCTAGTTGTTCACAGATGTATTCTCCGTTCTTGCTGGTGCTAGGCCAGAACATCATTCGTGCTGGCTGATACGTTGTGTCGTCGAAGTATTCCATTCCGATTGTACTTGCAATCCTTCGAGCGATTGCCTCGTACTCTTCCGGTGATACTCCTCTTTGTAGGGGCAGGATCCATCTGTATTTTGGCTTTTCCGGTGTGTGCTTATGCGTTGAGTAGATCACGCTGCAAAAGTCGCACGTTATTCGGATCAAGTCTAAAAAGTCTTTGTCTGCGAAGTCAGCATCCAATGTGATCATGCTACGTGATAGAACGCTTTGATTGTTTCGTCTGCCGTCTTTTAGTTCTCCGGCTACGAATCCACCGACGTCCTTGATATTAGACTGCTGGTCCTTCGTCATGTTCTTGTACTCTTCCACCGTCTCTTTTGTTCGGGTCGTTTCTTTTAGTTTTTTTGTGAATTCATCCCAGGACATTTCCTGGTTGAAATATTGCTTTTGTTTTCTATTTTTGCAGGTTGCTATTTGCACATCCTTCAGCCTCCTGTCTATTCTTCCGCTAGAATATAAAAGATTCTCTGCTTTCTTTTCATTTCATATTCCATTTCTTATTTCCCCGATAGGCCACTTTCTGAAGCTCATGTTTGATACTTTGCTGTGTTCCTTGCTGGAGTGTCCCATTGGCCTTGATCTCTTCTAGAAGCTTTGTAGTGCGTTCAGCGTGCTTGCTGGCGTTCTCTGTATCGCTTTCCATATATCTGCAGATTACGGTTAGAGCGTTTGCGATATTGTCCAGGCGGTTGCAGATACGGTCTGCGGCCTGGTTGATTGCTTTTTCTAGCATGTCCGCATTGTCGAAGCTGGCCATGTCTTCCTTCCGTCTTTCTTCGGGTGGTTTGTGTAGATAGCTTAGCCGAAGGGCTATAGCGTTTTGACTTCGGTTCTTTAATATTGAGCCATATTCTTTATAAATCTTTGAGCTGCTATAGCCCAGGGCGTCTAGCTGCTTTAGAAGGTTGTCCTCCTGTTGTGTCCATTTCATACTCATGTTCTATCCTCCTAGCCTTGGTGCTTGTGCTATATCTAAACCGAACACTTCCTTCAAAATGCTTAGAATGATCAGCGCTGCTATGATATAGATCAAGGCTATAATTAAATCTTGCTTATCTATTTTCATTTTTAGTCCTTCTTGTAATAATCGGATATAAATCCATCTCCTACTAGAACCAAGTCTGGCGCCCAGCTGATCGGCTTAGCCATTACGTCTAGCAGTTGTTTGAACTTTGTTTCTTTTTCTTCCGTCGGTACTTCGCAGATCACTTCATCATGAACGTGCATGATTGTTTTAGCTCCGATCTCGTCGCAGCCTTTTAGCGTCTCGCATAGGCAGTCTCGAGCGATTGCTTGTACTACGTTTTCTGTTAGTTTCCCTCCCCAGGTGTTGGTCCACTCCCACTTTCGTGTTGTCTGGTTCAATCCTAAAAAGGATACCTGGCCATCTTTGATTCGTGGTGTAACGTAACCTAAAATGCGCCTGTTGGGTAAAGATATATAGACGTTACTGCCACCCTTGAAAACCTTCATATTTCGGTCTAGGGTCGTGACTTTGCCGTCTGTGATTGCATCCTCGAAGGCTCTGCCTAGTAAGTACCAGAAGTCCTTGATACGTGGTGAGGCTTGTCTCCATTTCGTCACAATCTCTTGCTGCTGTTCTGGGCTTAGACCCATCTTACTCGCTCCGAAGGCTTCCAGTGCTGCCGTTCCACCTCCGTATCCGAGGGCAAGTTCGGCAATCTTTCCCTTTTGTCTTAGATGTCCATTGATTCCGTGCTTTTCTACAGGCACCCCGAACATCTGGCTAGCTGATGCACAGTAGATGTCTCCGCCGTTTTTGAATACTTCCTGGCGCCATGTTGTTCTTGTTAGCCAGGCAATCACTCGAGCCTCTATGGCTGAGTAGTCGGCTACTATGAAGGACTTTCCCTCTGGTGGTGTGATTACGGTTCTTAGAATCGTAGCGAATACATCATTCATGCTTGGATAGATGAGCTCTAAAAGTTCGAAGTTGCCTTCCTTCACGAGTGTTCTTGGTTCGTCTACCTCGTCAAAGCTTGGCCGTGGAAAGTTCTGCGGTTGGATCAGTCGACCTGCCCATCTTCCGGTTCTGCCTCCGAAGAATTGGAATGTCCCCCTGATGCGGTCATCTTCTCCGCACGCTCTCTGGAAGGCATCATACTTCTTGACGCTTGTCTTCCCTAGCTCCTGTCGTATTTCTAGGGCTCTTCTTGTTTCTGGCCTTAACTTGCCTTTTAGAAGGTCTTTCACGGCTTCTTTGTTCAAACTTTCGACGTCATGTCCTTCCTGGTCAAGGATCCACTTTTTTAGCTGTGCTACGCTTTGCGGATTTTCTAGGCCTGTGATATATCTTGCTTCATCCATGAGTGCCATTCCATGATCTAGACTGTAGGACTGCACGTTTTTTATGATCTGCGTATCTACGTGAATTCCTCTGTCGTTTATCCTCTGGTCTCTGTGCCAGTTTTCCCATTCCTGATCGGATACGGGTACCAAGTTATTTAGCTTTGTATAAATGGCTTGTTCGGACTCCACGTCTCTTCGGTTGTATTCTATAAAAAGGTTCCATTTCTCCGGGTCGTGCTCCGGTAGGTTCTTCCATCTTCCGCCGTTGGCTTTTGTTGGTTTGCAAGGCTTGCAGAAATACTGGATCAGTCTTTTACCGGTAGCCAGTTTCACTTTGTCTTCTTCAATCCCGAGTGCTGGTCCTAGTTGTCCTAAACTGGAAGGGTAGCCGTTCTCTGATGCCATGATCATGGTATCTTGCCATTGTTCTGGTGGTAGGAATCCATCCTCTGTTAGTTTCTTTTTCACTGTGTCTCCTAGAATATCTCGCTTCGCGTACTCCTTGACGTATCTGGTTAGGCATACTCGTTCGAAGTTTGCGTTGTGCGCCACCTTCGTGATGCTTTCGTCTGCTAGTGCTGATACTAAAGAAAAAGGCAGATCTTCTTCCATTAAATTTAAAACTTCTACTGGATCATCACCCCAGGCGTATCCGAATAGAAGTATTTTGAAGTCTAAACTCTCTGCGTATTTATAAACCCCGCAGGCTGCAAGGTCGACGCTGGAGTAGGTCTCCAGGTCGATATGCAGTATGGGCTTTTTACAATAAAGCACTTAGGTCGTCGCTTCCGGTTTCCTCATCAAACTCAGAAGCGTCGCCGAAGTCTGCCGTTACACTTGAATGTCCGCCTAATGGTTCTCCGTCTTTTACCTTTAGAACGGAGTTAAGTCCTGCCGCGATTCCTGTTCCGACTTTGTTGAATGGGTAGAAGTTGAAGCTTACAGCCCCATAGCATCCGCTGTATACATCTTCCAGAATTGCGTTCTTGTCGCTGTATGCGTATGTTACTCCGTTCTTGCGGTATCCAACTGATACAGGATTGTTACTCTTTACCGCTAGCATGTATTTGTTCTTGAACTCTGGCGCACTGTATCTTTCATCCGCGTCGCAGTCAACCAATAAACCGCGTGTGCTTCCTGGTTCTCTTTTTAGCGGTGTTGCTTTTGCTTTGAAAGAAGCGCCGTAGTCTTCTACTCCGTCTTGAACGGCTTCCTGGTATCCATTAATGATTCGGTTAAGTGTTTCTTTGTCGTCCTTGTCAATTAATACGTTCACGCTGTATTTTGCGTCCTGGCCTTCTGCAAATGCGTGTGGTTCTGCCAAGTGGCAGTATACGAATCTTACTAATTTAGTTTTTACTTGTGACATCTTTCTGTTCCTCCTAGTTTTACTCTTTGTCGCATTACGTTTTTAAGCTGTCGCTTTAGATCGTTTCTGTGTGGTCCTGGTTTACTGTTTCGAATCTCGGCTCGGATGCGGACCATCTTTTCATCCAAATCTTTAATCGATTCCGTCTTTGAAATCATTTGCTACGCTTCCAAATTCTGGGCGTTTGTCGCTTACTGGCACTAGTGCTGGTTTTCCTTGTGGCTTCTCGATATACTCGCCTATGATTTCTACAAGCTCATTCTTTCCGACTAACTTTTCTAGAGCCGTGATAGTCTGAAGCTTTGGTTTTGGCTTTGTCATAATCTGATCGTATTCAAAGCCTGCATTTTGTAGAGCTTTTGAAGCCTTCGATTCATTTGTAATCTTTCTGCTGCTGATTCCTTCTACAACTTTGTATCCTTCGTAGTGTGTTCCCTTTAGCGCCTGATCCAGTGCGAACTCTTGTACCTCTTTGGCCCAGTCAATAAGTCCAGGTAGTTCTGGCAAAAGCTCTGCGATTTGCTGATCTGTTAAAATCATCCCGCACATTCTCTGATATCTTTCATTGATTGCTTTCATTTTGGCGACGTGTGCTGCGCATTGCGCTTTAGCCTTGCAGAACTTGCACCACTCTCCCGCTTGCTGCTCTCCGTCTCCGTTCCAGGCTTCTATAGCTGCAGGCTTGACCGTGTTTTCCATCCAGTCTGCCAGTTCCTCTGTAGAAATCTCCCATGTGCTGATGTGATCGCGTCTGGGCTGTACGATATGAAGCTTAACTTTTTCAAAATCATATAAGCAATCGTATAAAGCCATAACTCCTGCGGCGTAAATGGTAAGCTGCGGATTGTGTGGAGCATCTACTTTGACGCCTTTTCCGTATTTTAAATCGATTACATGGAGCGTGTGATTACTTACGATCACGGCGTCGCTTGTTCCGAACCCTTCCGGGATCCATGGAGTCAAATCAACTTGTACCTCGATAAAAAGATCCGCGATATCACTTTTCTTTTTCTCTTTGTTGTATACCTCTAGAACGTAGTCTTTATAAGCGTTTGTAGCCTCGTCCATTTCTCCATTAGCTGCCTTTACTTTTCTTCTTGGATGTCCTTCGATCCAGTTACGAAGTTTCTGTTCTGCTACGCTGTGGGCCTCTGTTCCCTCTGCTGCGTAAGCACTTGGCTTTTCTTCGAATAGTTCCTCCAGTCTTGCGGAAGGGTGGCAGTGAATCCATTTGTTGGACCCACTGGCTGATAAAATCGCGTGTTGACTAGGCATGTAGTGCCTCCCAAGCTTCCTGATATTTCTCTTTAGGAATGTCGCAGATCTTGCTTGCACCCATCTGAGTTAGGAACACTTTTAGTACGGCTACTCCTTTTTCTTTGGCAAAGGCGACGCCGGCTTTCTGTAAATCTTCCAATGTAATCGGTTCTGCAGTCGGATCAGGTTTAGGCGTTGGTTTTACCGGTTCCGGCGTAGGCTTTGCAGTCTCATGAATAGGATCGTCTTGAGTCGTCCAATCTTTGGCCATTGGAATCTTAGTCTCATTTTCTTTTTCTTTATGAGTTGGTGCTTCCTTTGTTGGTGTTTCTTCTTCCCATGGGAATGTTTCAGGCTCAGGTAATTTTTCCTCTAGTCCTGCGCGCTTTAGGTCTAGCTCCTTGGCTAGTTCCAACACTTTTTTAGCGTCGTCGATTTCGCTTGTTGCGAATTGCAATGTTAATTGGTAATACATCTATTTTTCCTCCTTGTTAAAAATCGTCTTCTTCGTCTGAGTCATCATTGAATATTTGTTCAAAAATTGTTTGCATTAAGCCTCTGTATTCCTCTTTAGTGATTTCAGATAAAGGCTTTTTAAATTTATTTTGCTGAAGACTAAATCCAAACTCATCTTCAATTTCTTCTAATTCTTCTTTTGTCATTGCTAGTCCTCCTTATCTTCTATTTCTGCAGCTTCTAGGCTTTCGCTTAGGTTCACAACCTGCTGTACAAAATCTCTAAGCATAGCCTTAGCAGCATGTTTTAAAATTTTCTTGTATTCTGTTGGATCGACTTCCATCTTTTCAAGAAAGGCCATCATCTCGGGTCTGCTTCCTTTGATATGTGTCTCTAAATGCATTTTGTCTTCAACGTCTGGCGCTAGTGCAAATTCTACTGAGAAAAGCTTTAATTCTCTTTTTGCAGGTTTTTCTTTTTCAATAGTGATCATGTTTAGTCCTCCTCTGTTATTTCGCTATTTGCTAGGATATCTTCAAGTGTTGCATCCCTATCAACGTCTTTGAAATACCCTTTTTCTCCCATCTCGGTTAAAAAAGTTATATTTTTGAACTGATATCTGGGCGAATAGACTTGTGAACAGCTTTGTAATAAATCATATTCAAATCGAGTTAATTTATTTGCGGGGGCTTTATACGGCTGCTTTAGCCACTCAATTGTCCTCTTATGACATTTTCTTGGAGTGTCTTTATCAAATTCGCAGTCACTGCAGCGGGTGTGATTACAACGCTTAGGTCTTCCGTCTACTATAGCTAAATTCCACATGCAATTTTCTAGAATCTCATCTTTATAGTGGTCTAGATTAGTTTCAGGCTGATTTTCTTCTTTATACTGTTTCAATTCCTCCAGCCATGCTGAAAGCTGCAAAGCGGTTTCTCTGCCAGGTTCTCCTAGTCGTTGACTTTCAGATGCTTCTTTTGTGCGGGCAATTGCTTCGTCTAAATTCATTCTTTCTTTTTCCTCCTTGTATTTTTGAACACGTGCTGTATAATATAAGCGTGTTCTATTGCTAGAGCCTTATTCGTTTTCGAACGAGGTCTTCTAGCCTTTTTTTATAGAACGCTCGTAGGATTCTACGATATTCTTTTGAGTTAGGCCTAGATACTGAATAGCACGTTTGGTCAGAATAACGTTGCTGTCGATATTCTCTAGGCCTTCTTTTTTTATGTCTTCCATGATTTTCTGAAAGATCTTGATTCCCTTATTCCTTCCGCAACCTATGAACTTCGATAACTCCGTTTTGTTCATGTATCCTTTTTCCATCATCTCGTATCTATAAGCTGCGATATTTTCTACTTGCAAAACTCACCACCTCCTTTAATAAAGCATTTGATAGATCATGATCCAAATTGCTACGCTTAGCGTAATGATCAGGATTATGAGCGCCATGTTTAGGGCTGTTACCAGTCCATATCGGACTTTCTGTTTTCTGATTCTTTTTTGTTCTGCGTATAAGGCTTCCAGTCTTAGTCTTTCTCCGCGAAGGTTAATGCCTTCTGTAAAGTCTGGAAGCTCTGCGCTTGTTTTGTGTTCCATTTCTCTTTCTTCCTTTCGTGTTACAATCTCCTATGAAAGGAGGTTAATCTTTTATGGATCAATTAAATGTTATACTTGCGATTTCTCTTGCTGTGTCTTCTATAGTCTCTCCGATTTTTACGACTTGGCTGAATAATAAGCACCAGTACGATCTTCGTAAGCTTGAGATTGAAGCGGATAGAAGAAAAACTGATATTCAATCCAAGAAGGACATCTATATGGGCTTTCTTCAGTATGCTGGCAAATATTTATATTTAGGCCAGGCTATAGCTCTTCAAGAACTCGGTGAATATATCTATAGGCTTCTCCCTCTGGTTTCTCCTGAGCTTCGTGAAAAGCTAATTCAATTCGATAAAACCGTCGCTAATAATCGGTTACAAGCTCACAACTTACTAGATGATCTGATTCCTGATATCAAGAAAGAGCTTGAAGAATTAAACTAGTTACCGTAAAAAACCAAATTAGAACCGTGTATATCCAGTACCAGGAATTATCAGGTTCTAGTTTTTTCATTATCGGAATTCCTACTGCTGCGGCTACCGTTATAATGACGACCCCGAATATTGTTAGTCCGTCCATCTACTTCACCTCCTGTTTTTCTGGTTCCTTGGCTGCTGGTGCTGGCTGAGCCTTATTCATTTGTAGGCCTGTCAGTATTCCCTCTACAAAGGCTTTTTCACTTTCAGATAGCTTGGGAATCTTTTCTGAAAGAATTAGGCTTGTTTTTTCTATTTCCTGATGTTGCGATGCTTTCATTTTTTCACCTCCATATGCTTCGTAACTGAAGTTTACGATGTCATTATATGCTCGTCCCTTTACAATTGTCAACACTGAAATTTAAAAAATGTTTTGTTACTTTACAATTTAAAACTATAGTGGTATTCTGTTTTTGAAAGGAGGCACTTATGAAAACAGTGGGTGAACGAATTAAAGAAGTTCGTAAAGCTCTAGGCCTATCGGGTGAGGCCTTTGGGAAGCCTATCGGTCTTTCAAGAGGGGCGCTTAGTAATATTGAAAGAAATACAAACGGCGCGTCTGATCGAACTATTAGATTGATATGTTCTAAGTATTGCGTGGATTATTTCTGGTTAACTGAAGGCAAGGGTGAAATGTTTATAGATGATATGGACGCCATACTTGAAGAGCTTGCAGCTGAAAAAGGCTATGATGCTGACACTCTTAGGATTATGAAAAAACTATACAGTCTGCCTAATGATCAATTTAATTTAGTAATGCAGCTTATTGATAATCTTGTAGAAAAAAAAGACGAGTAATCCTGTTTAGGTTGTTACTCGTCTTTTTATAAAAAGAAAAACGCAGAACCTGTTTCCAAGTCCTGCATTCTTCCGTGTGTGTTCTATTGCTGTGTTCCGTGTCTGATCCAGATTCTTTGTAGGATTTTATAGGCCTGTTCAAGGCCCTGCTGATCCATGGTCTGGAGCATGAATTCGATTTTCTTTTTGAGTTCCTCTATCCCATCTGCTTTCCCTTCTTTCTTAAAAGCTCTTTTCCTAATTGCCTACAGTTTACAGCTATGAGCATATTTTGTCAAACTTTTACGGTTATTATTTTGTATTTTTTATTATTTACTTTTTAAACCTAAAAGATTAATATAAACCTAGGAGGTGTAATTAACTATGAATAAATTGAATGAAGTCTTATCTTCCAAGCTCCCTGAGCTGATGAAAGAGTCTGGTGTCAGTCGTAGAGATTTGGCCGAGTATTGTGGTGTTTCCTACAATACAGTACGGTGTTGGGAGGTTGGAACTAAAGCGCCAAGGCCAGATATGGTTGTAAAAATTGCAGAGCGCTTCAACCTGAAACCTTTTGATCTGATGAGCGAGGCTTTTGGAGATTCTGCAGTAAAGCCTGTCCGCTTTCTGTCCCTGGTTGACGAGGACGGGTCTGTATCTAAGTCGAATAGCTCGTCAGTCTTCACTTCTACGGCTACAGATATTACGGCGGATTACATTTATGTCATGCCTGATGAAACTATGTATAAGGCGGATATTATCAAGGGCGACGTCTGCCTGATCCGTGCCACTGGTGCTATTCGTGCTGGTGTGCCTATGCTAGTGAAATATCAAGGTAAGGCCATGCTGCGCTTTATTATTACGCATAACGAAACGAATCAGATTGCTTTACGTACTGCCAGTCCGTATGCGATTGGGACTCTCTTCTCAACGGAAGACTTCCATGATCAGGTTAAAGTGTTAGGCGTGCTAGTTGCTTTTCGTAGGAATTACAAAAGGAGGTAATCCGTTATGGCTCAGCAAAAGGACACAAAAAGAGGGACCTGGATGTTCTGCGGTTCCTGTAAGGATATTCTAGGCAATACAATCCGATATTGTCGTCGAGGATTCAAAACAAAAAAGGAAGCAAAAGAAGCCGAGCATCTTTTCCGTCTGGAAATGGCGAGCAGTAGACCTACGATCACTCTAGATGAGCTGCGGCACTTATATCGTTCTAATTCTGGATCGTTAGCCATTAAGGAATCGACCCTTGTTACTGATGTTAGTACGTATAAGGTACACATTGAAGCTGATCTAGGGCAGTTACCACTTACTACGTTTACAGTTCCATTTCTGGATAACTGGCGGACTCGTATTTCAAAAAAGAAAAAGAAAAACGGGGAGCCCTATTCTCCTAGAATGATAAATAAAATCATGGAAACATTATCTAGATATTTTGCTTATGCTGTAAGGCTTGGCTATATGGAGTACAATCCTTGTCATTCTCTTCCTGCAATAAAAGGATCCAGAGGGCCGAATGCAAAAAGGCGCCCTGTGTTTTGGGAGCAATCAACTTTTAATTATTTCCTTTCTTGTGTGGATGATCCATACTGGTATGATGTGTTTTTATTTCTTTTCGGTACCGGATGCCGTGAGGGTGAAATGTTCGCCTTGCAGTGGGCTGATATTGACCTAGGTTCTGGCAAAGCTCATATTTCAAAAACGATCACTTCAAAAACGACGACAGGCAAGTGGGCCATCACTTCTCCAAAAACAGAAAGGTCAGATAGATATATCGACTTGCAGGAAGCTCTTCTCGTTCGTTTGCGTGCCCGTTTTAGCGCAGAAAAAAAGAAGGACGGGTTCTCGTCCTCCTGGTTCGTCTTTGGCCACCTGGCGCCTTTATCGCGGACACAGCTTGCGCGGTTCCTGGATAAGTATATAGATGTGGCTGGAGTTCCTCGTATTACTCCGCACGGCTTTAGGCACTCCCATGCGACGCTGCTGATTCGTTCTGGGATTGACGACCAGTTGATTGCGGATCGCTTGGGCCATACGCCTGCGGAATTAAGAAAAACTTACGCGCATATTTATGCTGATTCTAGAAAAGAAATGATTCAAAAACTGAATGAAATTTTCTAAAAAATACATCACAAATACATCACGAATATATGAAGTCCTTTATATAAAGGATAAATCGACTAATGGTGGAGATGAGGAGACTGCCTAGATTGTGTTTCATTGTGCTCTATGTTGTTTAACAGTGCTTTATATATAGTACTTTTGCGTATTCATGACCTTTCGTGTTTTATATTTTTCTTAATTTTTTGTATCAAAATTACATCACAAAAAAGGGGCCTACTCGGCCTCTTTCTTTTGTCGTTCTATGTCTTCTCTGATCAGGTCTTTCAGGTATCTGTTGACGCTCTCTTTTGTGTCTAGATATTCCAGAATGTCTGTGTCCTCCTTAGTCTTCTATTATTTCCATTAATACGTCCTTAGCGTCTTCGTCGCAATTGTGCTTGTATAGCCAGTTTGCTACTTCCTTTACTGTCATCATGTGTTCATTGTAATACAATTGATCCATCATGTCTTCTCTTAGTCTCATCACTGCTTCTTCTCTAGTCATGTTATGCTTCCTCCTGTAGCGTTCTAATTTGGCATTGTGATTCTTGAATCAATGTTTCATAGACGTCCGCTTCGTAAGCTAGTTTTCTGATTTTTCCGAAGTCAATGTCTCTTTCTTCTCTTTCGATTGCGTTTAGTTCGAATTGAATTTCCTTTGCGATTCTTGTTTGTTCTTCAATCCAGTTTTGAATTCTAGTTTCTAGTGTTTCGATTTCTGTTTTCATTGTGTTCTATCTCTCTTTCTTTTTACACTCACATCATGATGTAATACATTACATAAAGCAAGCAAAAAAGCGAAAAATAAAGCAGAAAATAAAAAAAAGAAGGGAATGCTATTTTTCAAGCATTCCCTTGATCCGTTCCGAAAGATCTTTAACCTGTTCTTTTAGTGTAGCCACTTCCTTCTCCAGCTCGTTATGGCTTTCGATTTTTTTCGCTAGGCTGTCGACCTTTTTGTCCATCTGTTCTACCTTGTAATCCAGCAATGCTGAATGTTTGGAGTTGCTGGTCCATGTTGCTAGGACTGAAGGTACTCCGACGCAAAGTCCGGATATGATCGCAACCAGAATTGTATCAGTCATTATTCGTCCTCGTTTACTTCTGGCAAGCCCGCAAGGCTTGTTAGAATTGAGCATACGCCTGCCACGACCGTTGTGCTTGCTGCATACATCCAGTTAATGTCCGGAACGGCTGCTCCTACGGTGATAGAGGCTAGCGCCGTTTGAGCCATTGTCTTGATTGCTCGAACTCCTGCTGCTTCCCACCATGCTTTGTTTGTAAGTCTACTCATCCTCGTTACCTCCTACTAAAAAGGGCACGCCATCTGGCATGCCTTCAATCACCTATACTATTCTAGAAACCGTTTCTGATGCGTTGATCAGAGTTCCGGCTGCTGATGTAACCCACGTTAGAGCGACCTTGTTTCCTGGTGCAGCTGGTGCTGCCTGGATGACAGCGGATACCGGAAGAGTGATCACGTTGTCTGCTGCGGTTGTTGTTACTTGTGCTACGGCTCCCGGAACTGCTGTTCCGTTGGCATAAAGTTGCACTTGATTTGTTCCCGCTGCGGTTGCTGAAATCACGAAGTTTCCATCCACTTTATATGTTCCAGGTTTTACAATCTCCAGAGCGTTTCCGTTTAGATTGACTCTGTTGTTTGTCCGAGCCCGAACTGTTCCAGGTGGGATCGTTGCTCCTGCTGCTAGTGTTGCGCTTGTCGTGTTGACGACTTGGATCATCTTTATACCTCTAGGCTACTGTAGCGCCTGCTGGGTAGTAAGTTCCGTATTGTGGGTAGTAAGGCGGATTTGTGTAATATCGTCCTAATTGGCTCAAGATGTTATGAGTTTGTACGCTGTTTGAAATTGCCTGCAAGCTTTGATCATATTGAGTTTTCAAGGCATCATATTTGTCTTGCATCATTTGAGTCTTTAAGTTGCAGCAGCATTGTTCCATCTGGTGAGATAGGTTGTTAATGCTTTCCTGTACTCCTCCAAAGCCTTGACATAAAGAACTATTTACATTGTTGAAGCCATTCATCATGGCCATCTGTGTTTGGTTTGCGTTTTGCATCTGGTTCACGTTCATCTGGTTGATTAGCTGCGCGTTTTCGTATGCGTTTGAGCAGATTCCGTTTGTGATTCCGTCTAGCTTACTAATAATAGCTTGCGTATCGAATCCGCGCTGAACCTCTGCTTGTGTGCCTTGCTGGTTGTTTCCCCAGGCTCCGCCGCCACCAAATCCAAAAATCAAAAAGAATAAAATTAGAATGATAATCCCGTTTCCTTCTAGAAAGCCATCTTTGTTTCCAGTTACAGAAGCGATATCAGATAATGATAAGTTGTCCATGTGTGTTCTCCTTTCTTATCTATCTTGATTTTGCAAAATCCTATTTTAGAAAGCCCTTGAACTGTTCTGCCATTCTTTTGGCCTGATCCAGTTGAGCCTGCGTAAATTTTCCGGAGGCCATCAGCTCGTTTAGAAGTTGCTGCGGGTCTTGCGTCCCTAGCATCTTTTTAAACTGCTGAAATTGTTGCATCATGTTTCCGTTTCCTCCTGGTCTATTTTGAAGTAGTGGATTCATGACGGTTGCCTCCTCTCGCGTTCTGTTCTACCTTTGAAAGCCATTCCTTGAATTCGGCCTTCGTGAGGTATTTGTCTTCCGGTTGATCTTCTTTCACTTCCTGGAAGCTATAAGCCTTGATCGTACAGAAGCCACTTGCGTCGGCTTGTTTCTGATAAAAAACAGGCTTGTTACTGTCCATTAAAATCACGGACTGATTCGGTCCTAGAGTGAAAGCTTTAGCACTTTCGATTCCGTTTACAAACTGAATCTGGTTCATTTGTTGAGTCGGTGCCTGCATCTGTGGCATTCCAAACTGCCCAGGCTGCGGCATGAAATTATTGAAGTATGGTGTGTTCATTGTGTTCTACCTCTTTTCACCTATATTCTCTTATATTTTCATGTCTGGAATCGTCCCTCTTTTGTCCTTCTTTAGCTTGTAAAATCCGAAGGCCATATCAACCAAAAGGGCCCAGTAGTAGTCATTTAAATCTTTGACGGTTTCTTCGAATTCGTCTTTTGACATGCCTGCGTCCTGGTAGTGCCATTGCGAGTCTTGCGTTTTGCTTCTTAGTTGGTATACAACTTTTTTCTGTTTGTCGCTCAGTCCTTGCTCCTCGATTAGAAAATGTGCAAAGTCTGGGCGTAGAGGTGTCTGGTATCTTCTATTTATTCTTCGATTCATTGTGTTCTATTGCTGATCCTTTCTATTTAAATGTTCCGTATGGCTTTACGTTTACTCCTGCCGAGTTTAGTTCTCCAGCGGCCATCCAGCGTCGTGTTCCGTTGCCACCAATCCAGCTGATCCACACGTAGCCTTCTCGACGAACGTACCCGTCATAGTTTACATGCTGCCCTTTGATATATGTTAGGTCTGTGTCTTGTCCTTTTAGGCTTGGCGCGCGTCTGATCTTGATTGTACAAGCCGGATAGAATGTAGCTTTTTCGTATACAAAGTCTGAAGGGATACCGTTTAGCACGGATGCTGATCCCGTAGAAGTCTGGCCTCCTTGATTGAATGGCACGTGACTTGAATCTGTCCAGTTTGCGAATGATCCTTTATTTAAAATCACAGTTCCGTCTGTTACGAATGCAAGGTCTGCGGACACGTTGTTTGGAAGGTGATAAGTGCCTTGTGCATTGCGGTCATAGCAGTGCGTAAATTTACCTTTTGCGACTTCCATGTGGCTGTGGTTTCCGGTAGCGTATCCGGTTGTCCCTTCGTCTCCGAAAGTGTCACCTTGTTTGAAGTATTTTACTTTCTTGATATCCTCGATATAGTTGTCGTGAATAAACATAAATGTGGCAAAGTCGATCGTTCCGTCTCTAAATAGAACTTTCTTGTCTGATTCTAGGAACACGGCGTTTCCGTTCTGTGCAGTGTCATAGGCTACTAGGTGGCAATCGCACGGTGCAATTGTTTCGTCAATTCCTGTGTCCTTTCCTGCGTTGTCTAGGGCGTTAGTTCCTAGGTGTGTTCCTACGTTGTTTCCTTGAGTTACATTCATGTACTCCATTGGAAAGCCTAAAAGCTGATATCCGCCTTTTGTAAGTTTTTGTCCTTTTCTCATATTCTGGACCTCCTTCTATTTATGAAAAAGAAGAAGCTTTTTAGCTCCTTCTTATTTCCAGTGTTAGTATGTTTCTCCGGTGATTTCTTTATATTGATCAGCTGTAATGAATCCTTTTTCACAGAACTTTCTTACCTGCTTATCCGTATATAGTTTTAGATCATAAAATCTTTTGATTTTTTCAAACATAGATTAAGCCTCGCTTTCTTCTAGAAGTGTATCTGTCATCATGGCCGTGTACATGACCTGCGCTTCAATTTTATCCTGTGCGGTTGCCTGTTGCTCCGGTTCTTTAATTGTTGGCTTTTCTCCTTCCGCGACTTCTACAACTTTACCGGCTACATATTTGTAGTTATATCGACCTTGCTTATCAACTAATCCTTTTTCTAGATATTGGCTTTGAGCATGAGAGTATTTATCTCCTTGCCCTTGGTCAATTTCTGCCATTGAGTCCATTTCTTCTTGTGATAAAAAGATTTCTGAATTAATAGATGTGATGTATCCATCTTGTAAGGATACGTATACTTTATATTCGTCGTTCATAGTTCCTCCTAATAGATTTCTGAGTCAAGTTCTATCTCTACTATTCCACTAAGGGAAAACACTCCTGTCTTATTGGTGTCAGTTGTTATTTCTATGTGCGTACTTCCTGTATCCTTATATGCGTTAGTACTTAATACTGTTTCATTTGTCGAATCTGATAATATAAGTTTATTTGCATCACCATTTGTTGATATTTTAGCAGTTGAATTAGTTCGCATCCGTAAATATGGAATATTGAATTTAACTTGTTGTCCTATTTGTCCAATGATTTCTGCACCTACATTTGCTTGATAATAAAAATAACGACACTTCATCAATTCTTCAATATAGTTCGGAGCTACAAATGGAGTAGCAATCGAGCCTTGTTCTAGTTTAACCCATTTTAGCGTGATACTAGCTCCATTAGCTAATTGTAAGCCTACTGCACCCGTTCCGGTTATTCCATGAAATACGTTTAAGCCACTCTTTACATTCTGCCATGCTCCGTCGATTGCGATTCTCACCGCTCCCGAAACGCTTATAACTTCCATCGATACTGTATAATCGCCACTAATTGCATTCTCTAATTGTTGTTGATAGTATCCTTCTTCATTAGTCGTTCCACCTGTAGCAGTTACAGTTACAGTGCCATCTGAATTTACAGTTACTTTTCCTTTTCCAAGTCTCCATCTATCCACAGAATAAATTTGGCTTGCACCACTTGTTTCATATGTCGCTTGCCCTCTTTGATTTATCTTAAAATTCGGATTAATCAATAAATTTGGATTACTGAATTTAGTTCCTAAATAGTTTGCCAATTGCGATAATGTTCCTTTTTTTAATCCTGCTCCATTGTGTACTGGTAATAAACTTGTATCCATGAAGCTAGGCAATGTGTCTAATTCTGTTACTTGTTTTCCCATTCTTTATTCCTCCTTGACTTTATATTTCCAGTCCGCAAATATATTTGTGCCATCTTCGTCGGTTAGAGTGTTGTCCACGTCAACTTGAAGCTCTGTATAAATGTGATTGTCCAGAAGCATACTTTCAAGTTTTAGAATGCGGCCAGCTAGTGCCGTTGCGACTTCACCCTGAAGTGTTTCTTCTAAAGACTCAAACCATTTTCTGAATTTCTCGCCGTTGGCGTATTGAGTGTCCTCATTTTCTTTCTGGATTCTTTCATAGAAACTTTGAAATTGATCATATAGTTCTTGTGTTGGCACTCGCGTTAAAGTATCAACCGTTAGTCCGCAGTAGTTTTCGTCAAGTCTTACGTCTTGAATCATTTCTGGCGTGATTTCTCCAGCTGATGCCTTTAAAACTACAATCGCAATGATCAGCTCGTATTGTTCTAGATTTCGAATAGGCGTAGGCATTGACTGCGTTCCTTCCTGATATACAAGGCCGCATGAATTGCTGATCTTATCATATCGAATGGCCACGTAGTCGTATCTAGTGTAGTTCGTAGCGACAGTAGCCTTCAGATTAGTTTCGTCTTTAGGCGAGTAAACGATACCACCTATTCCGTCGCTGGATGTCTTCAAAAAGGCGAGCCCGTTACTGACTGATATATTCATACCGCCGGCAATTTTTACTTTGAAGTCTTCACCGGTGATATTAAAAAGGCCAGGTGTTCTCCCGGCATGGAACATCCGCAGATCTTCTGCCAGATATTCCGTATTGTCTAAAGGGTATGCTGTCATGAGCCCCCTCCTTTCATTTTTGTTGCGCTTTCTTGAACCTCTACAAGCTCTAGTTCAAGAGTGACCTGCGTCTGTAAATTGCTTTCTTCTACAAACTTAAGGCCTGATATTCTTGCAAACGTAAATAAATCGAATTTAAAGCTTAGACACGGTATCACGTCTCCTAAGTCAAAGTCCTTTTGAAGGACGGCCTTCTTGTCGTCCGCATCAATTTCAAATTCAAATTTAGAAGAGCCTTTTCTAGCCTCTGCTAACTTATTGAGGCCCCTCTCTTTTAGCTTGTTGTTATATTCTTCTTCCGTATAGGTTTGCTCGTTTCCTGAGGCATCTTTATATGTAGACTGTAAATCTCGGGCATCCACATATAGTTCCATCCTTGGCTCTTCTTTTGTTCGAAGATCTACGATCACACTTTTTCGTCCTGATCCAGATTCTTCGCCATACACGTAAGCGTAGTTTTTATATCCTGATATATCCTCGATAAAAGTTTGCGAGATTAGGTTTCCAAGTCTGTCTGAAAACCTTAGCTTGTTCTTTGTTGATCCCGTGTAGATTTCGAAGTAATTCAGTGTAGTCCCTTTTAGAACTTCTCTGTATCCGTAGCCTACTAGCTGGCAGTATTTTTGAGCCATAGTCCTGAGCGTGTCGTATGTTGTGTCGGACGCGTTCTCAAGTTTTCCGGGAAGGCCTGTATTCTTTCCGATTACTATATCCAATCCGCGCTTGTTCTTTTCAAAGTTACCGAGCAGCGATTGTTCTACATTTCGAACGGTCAAAGTATAGAGGTTTATACGGTCCTCCAAATTGTCCATGTGTCCGAGTACTACAATTTCTTTTGCGAGTCTTTCTACGGATTCTATAAAGAGAATCTCGTTTCTTTCCTTGCAAACGATTCGGTTCCATTTCTGTAGATATCTTGTATTGAAGTCCGTATATTCCACATGAATCTCGGCTTTCCCTGTTTCATAATATTTTGGGTTCCATTGCACGCTGGTTATGTTCTGGAGCGGCCCTTGTCGTTTTCCTTCTCTGTCGTAAACATAGTAGTGCATAGCTATACCCCCGCCAGTACTTCTTCAAACCGTAGAAGTGCATCCAGGCTTCCGGGGTTTTCCTCTGCTGTATAATTCAGTACGTTTTCTCCGGGTTGAATCTGAAAAAACTCGGAATCATAATCGGTCATCCAGAAAATATTTTCCACTTCTCCGTTTCGTATCAAGTGACAGTATTGCTCGTTTGCAAAAGTACTTATTTCTAGCACGTCCCCTATATTCATCTCGAGGTCTGCTACTTGCCCGAAGGATATGTGTTCTTGAGTGAACACGTTCAAAATTTTCGGGTTTTTCACTTTTGCTTCGGCTTTCATCGTCAAAAGAAAGCCAGTATTTATACTGCCATTGTAATCGACTGTAACTAGTGGCGTTGTGATCTTTTCTGATATTTTCCAGGGTTCCGTATTTGAAAAAGAGCGAGGAAATTTAAAGAGCGACCTCAATCTCTGGAAGGCCACCTTTGTTTCCTTTGCACATCTTGCGTATGGGAATGGAGCCCTCAATACGATCTGGAATTTTTGCCAGGTTTCGTTGAGTGTGATAATGGGCGTCGTTTTTGGTTCGACTTTCCAGTATACGTCGACTCCAGCTCTTGTGTTGATATAACGTAGTGTTGCTGATACTCCCGGAAGGATTACAGCTAGAAGTTTTTTTCTTGTGTCTGCGTTGTATTTAAAGCGCCCCTCTAGGGTGATGTCCTTAGGTTCAATAGAAGCCCCGGACACCGTTGTCCCTATTTGATTTGAAACGCTTGATTCTGATAAAGTGATCTCATTTTTAGAGATTCCGTCTAGTGTTGTTAGTCGGATGCCTGAGGCCTCGGAGAACTCAACTGATTTCCCCAGGCTGTTTGTATATATTACTGTTACGCCCATGCTAACCTCCTAACCATTCTTTCTGTTTCTTGCGCGATTTCGCTAGGTCTTAGCTCCTTCGCTGAATTTATAGTCTGATCTACTTGATAGACGACTGTATTGCCTAAGCCGCTTCCTAGGCCTCCAGGATTGTCTTCTAAGGCCAATCTTGAAGTTAGGCTGTCCATGTTAGCTGCATCTAGTAAATCGCTAGACATGCGTCCCATAAAGGCCTTAGCCTTTGGCATAGCTCTTTCTACACCTAGAGTGATTCCGGCCGGAATCCATTTACCGATACGATCCGCAAATAGTCTTGAAGGCGAGCCGATTCCTAGGGCCCCTTTTACGCCATCAATTAAGCCTCTAGCCATGCTGCTAAGCCATCCGGTCAATGCTCCCCAGGCTCCGCTGATTCCACTCCTGATTCCATTTACGATATCAGAACCAATCGAAATCATTTGTCCTGGTATTTCTCTTACTTTGTTTACAATTCCATTAAAGAAATTCTGTCCTGCTTGAATCGCTTGATTTGCAAAACTTCCGACAAAGCTTGCCGCGTTTGAAATCGTATTTGATAAAAAGGACCACACTTTTCCTGGTAGCTGCTGGATAAAATTCACCACATTGGTGATGAAGTCTTTTCCTGCCTGAACGGCTTTCTGGATCATTTGTCTTACCCATTCAGCTGTTTTGTTGATCGTATTTGATAGCCAAGTCCAGATTTTGTCTGGTAGCTGCTTAAACCAATCCACTACTTTTGCTATAAACTGCGGGATGTCCTGCGTCGCGAATTGTACAAGTCTTAAACCCCACTCTATGAACTTTCCTAGAATATATCCTACGGCGTATCCGATCCAGTAAGGTATCGTTGTTCCGAAGAACGTTTTAATGTTCGTTACAAGCGTTTGTACGCCGTTTGGAATGGTAACCGTAAAAAATTGAACTGCTTGTGTAGCCAGGTTCTGTGCTGCGTCCACGAAACTTTGGCACGCCTCTGGAATCGTTACTGTAAAGAAGTTTACGATTCCATCTATGACTTGGCCTGTAGTTTCCTTTATGCCTTCCCATAGATTGATCCAGAATTCTCTGAAGCTGTCGCTGGTATTCCAAAGGTATACGAAAGCCGCTACTAATGCTCCGATAGCTACGACCACCAGTGTGATAGGTCCACCGATTACTCCAAGTGCTGCGCTTAGTCCTTCTAGTCCTCCGCCGGCTAGTGTAAAGGCTTCGGCCATACTAGCAATCACGCCCGTTCCTGATGATGCGGCGTAGGCTAGGCCATCAATCAATCCAGAGCCTTGTGATACTAAATGTCCGAATGTCTTGATCTTCTTTCCGGCGTCACCGATTGTTTTAGCTATATCGCTTACAGCCTTGATTCCCTTCCAGGTTGCAAAGGCTCCGACGACTGCTGCAATTAAAGGCATTAATTCCTGAATCTTGTCTGCTACAGTTTGCACTTTGTCTATAATATCCGGAAGCTTTTCTATAAAGGCTGCGACAAACTCTCCGACTTTTTCTACGATCTGAGGCAGAATTTCTTTGATTCTGTCTAGTGCATCTTTGATAAAGTTCAGTGAGTCTCCTGGGTCTAGTTTTTCTTTGACTGTGTCTTTTACTTTGTTCCAGGCTTCTTGAATCTTTTCAGCTGCAGCTTTGATTGCTTCCGCTGTTGGCGCGAAGAAATCCTTAACTGCATTCAGTGCTTTCGGTAGTTCTGCGGCAATCCAATTCAGGACGTTTCTGATTACTGATCCAAAGCCAGCAATCATCCCTTGAATATTGGGTAAGCCACTGTCCGTTAAAAAGTTGTTTAAAGCCTCGATAATATTAGCTATACCGATTGCGATACGTGCCGACATATTTGAAAAGCTTGTTGCGAAGCTTCCGGCCATTTCCTTGGCTTTTCCGGCTACGGCTGGAAAGGATTCGGTTCCGTTTTCTAGTGCATCCATCAGTACATCATTGAATTCCTGCGCACTGATTTCGCCTTTAGAGAATGCATCCGAAACTTCTCCCATGCTCTTCCCTGTCTTTTCTGCGAAAATCTTTAAGACTGGAATTCCTGCGTCTGTTAAACGTTGCCATTGATCGGCTGAAATCTTACCAGACGCGTTCATCTTTGCGATTGCATCTACTGTATTTGCTAAGGTTTCATTGGTTCCGTCTCCGTAAAAAGAAACGGCGTCCATCATGTCCTTTACCATTCGAGTAGACTTATCTAAGCCTAGCCCTGATGTGGCCAGCTTTTGGGTTGAACTCGAGGCGGTATCTAATCCGTATGCCGTATCGGATACCGCGTCACTTAGTTCATTTACAACCTTCGCAGCTTTTTTGCTGCTTCCTGCTAAAACTCCTATAACTTGTTTAGCTTTTTGCATGGCATCTAATCGGGCGGTTGCTTTTCCGATTGATCCAGATATTAAGTCCCAACCTTTGCTAGCGGCTTTGAATACCGTTGCGCCCACGAAGGTTGACTTCACTTTGTCCGCGAAGCTTTCCGCACTTTTATGCGCTCCGCTAAGGCCGCTTTTGTACTCGCTGTCGTCAAGTCCTAGTTTGACTTTAATTGTTCCATCAGCTCCTGATGCCATTTTTCAACCTCCTAGGTTTCTAATCTGGCCAGAAGTTCTGCTTCTATTTCTTGCGGTGTTCTTTCCTTTTCTGGTCCCTTGTCTTCAGGCAAGCGGTAATACTTTTCTAGGCGCTGCGCGTGACTCTTCTCCTCTCCTTTAAGATTTGAAGTATCCCTGGTTCTGTATCCAATAACGCGTATGATCATGGTGTCGTCGCTTAGAGCATTAAAAAGCGCCTTAAATTCAAACCAATGAAGTTTGGCGTCTAAAAGATTTATATTGTATTGCTGCCTAAACGCTGCATATATAAGGTCCATATCGTATTCGAATCGATAGCCCTGTCGTCCGTTTGTCTTGGCATGAGATTCTTTAGGCTCTTTGTCGCAAAAATAAAAGCCCATTATTGCATTCCATAGGTCTTTCTGATCACCTTTAAAAGCGAACGGGTTGATTCCTATTAGATCACAAATAACGGGCAGCTTCAGTTCCTCTGGTATTGCGTTATCTTGTATAACGCTGTCAACTCGGACCCAGGTTCTAAAGTCTGCATAGATAGGGAAGATCGTTCCGTTAGCGTCTATGCTTTCCGGAAGGTCTTCTCTCTCTAGCCACAGCATTTCTTCCTCCATATCGTTTGTCTGCGTATTCTAATGTTCTGTTAAATTTGTCCATAGATTCGCAAAGCTTGTCGATTTTATCCAGATTTTTCTTTTCTTCTTCCGCGACTTTTGCCTGCTGATCCTTTAAAAATTCATCCTGGAAGATGCTGTGCAACGTGAAGCAAAGTTCAAACTGTGCCGAGCTTTCTTCGTATCCTTTGAATAATGTCTCAAAGGCTCCATCTCCTAGAATCTTATCGATTAAAGCAGGGCAGTCCTCTAGCGATTCTTTTCCGAATTTGCTTAGAGAATTCTGTTCTGTTGCCCAATTTTCTAGGGCTTCAATCTTAGAAGTGTCCTTTACATCGACTCTGAATCTGTGTCCGTCGATTTCGATATCTTTAAATAATTGTTTTTGTAACTTTAGTTCCATGGTGTCCTCCTTATGTTGTTATGTGCTTTACTCTGTAGCGTTGTCCGGGGTAAATGTTTTCGCCTTAATGTTGAATGTTCCCGGTACCTGATCGCCTTGTTGTGCAAATGTTCCAGAGCACATTAGTTTGCCTCCGGCTTCCCCACTTCCTGGGTTATCTGGTTGCACTTCATAGATTCTTTGATATGCTACAAAGTCCCCAGATTTAGGCGTTTTCTCGTTCCATGTTTCCACTTCGATCTCTTCAAAAGTAGAACCGACTCTCTGTTCTTTACCTTGCAAGTATACCCAGTAGTTAAAAGCATCCCCTGGGTACGCTCGGCCCTCGTAGGCTACTGTAGGCGCATAGCCTGTAACCTGGCTTTGGCTTCCGGCTTCTCCGATATATTGCACCCCATCATCTGTGGTAGCGTTCAAAGCTTGCTCCCAGTTCGTCAATCCTTTACTGGCTAGAACGTAGCTCTCCGAGCCTGTGAATTTGACGTAATGCAGGTTGTCTTCGACCTTTAGTTCTCTGTTAGGTAGTTCTGTTGTCATTATTCAAACCTTCCCTTCTTTTCGTAGGTTAATGTCATAGAGCAGTAGAAAGTTGAAAGCGCGGCCTCTTCTCCCGTGTAGTCTGAAGGTAGCGTCGTGAGTGCGACCTCTTGCGGTATTGCTTCGTCTAGCACGAGATTTGGGAAACCTTGCGCCTCTTCTTCCGCGAGTGCCTGTACTAGTGCATACAGGATTCTGGATAAGTCCAGGCGTGCTTTCGTGTCCTTTCTGCTTGCTTGAATATAAATTTCAAAAGGGTATGTAGCTCTATAGCCACCACCCAGATAGTGTTCTATTTCTTCCGTGTAGCCACTACTTTTGAAAAGTAAGGCGGTGTGCTTGGAGTCATTGAAGTACTCCAGGCACCACGGTATGTTGTTGATATTGATTGAAGAAAAGAAATTGTACAATCCGTCCTCAATCTGTTTTACGTCTTCCAGCTTTATGATCTTCTTTTCATTCATCTGAATTCCTCCTTAAAAAACTTTTTAGCGCCTTCCATCCAGGCAGTCTTTCTTGCTTTCAAAGTTTTAGGCCACCACTCCGAACCTCCTTGTCTATAGCTCAAATTTCGAGTTGTATAGACTTTTGTTTCTCCGTGTTTAGCCCATGGACTGTGGCTGTGGGTTCCGATCATCACTCTTCCTGTATGTTGGAAATGCGCATATGGTGTATCCCATATGATCCAATCGTTATCCTGTGCCGCCCATCTTAAAGCTGATGTTCTCAGCGTTCCTTTTCCGATAGGCACGTTTTTGTTCGTGTCTTGAACGATAAGCTGCTTCAGCTTCAATCTAGATCGGCGGAGCGCTTTCGTTCCTCTGGCCTGTAGCTGTGCCACCGGGATATCGACTATAACTTTTAGATGATACTCACTCACATGTTACCTCTATGAATTCTGGTGTGTTTCTCAAGGGATTTAGAATATTCACATTTGTGATCTCGTAAATGTCGCCGTGTGCTTCGATACGGTCCCCGGTTCTAATTGTGAATTGTTTTTCTGGCGTCTTAAATTCTGAAGGGGGAACTAGAATCTTGTCCGCCTTATAGTCATTCACGTCTATCGTTATGAGGATCGTATCGGAATTACTGGCACCCGTCTGTCCATAAGTCCGGGCTTTTGTTTTGGAAACCTTTACGTGTTGGACCGTTACTGTTGACGTAATTTCTTCCAGGTTTTCTTCGCCTAGAATGTTCATGACTTTTATTGTATGCGGCCTAAGCCATCTCGGGCTTTTTACCATACCGCCTGGCAGGCTAGTCCTGCTTTGAGTAATTGGTAGTCGAGCTCTGATACTGCTAGGCTTGATAAGGGTATGTCATGGAACCTTATCGTTTTCGCATTATCTACGGAATACGAGAAGCCGCTAGTGGTTGCGCCTGTGAAGTTCATATCACTAGAACCTACGAAGCAATCCATGCCGCCATGTGCTTCTATGAAGTCAATCTGGTACAGGACTGCTTTTTTTAGGTCCATGTCGTAGTCTTCCAAAGCCTGAACTTTCCAGTATGGAATCTTCTCTCGAATGTAGGATTCTAGAAGGCTTTCGGTTCTTGGCTCTATTTGTGAGTACTCCACTTCATCCAGTAGCGTTCCACCTAAGGCTGTGTATTCCTCAAAGCTTAGGATCATGCTTTATCTCCTTATCCTGCGACAGGAGCTACTTTTACATTACGGAATACACCAGCTTTTGTTGTATCTTTTGAAACGATTGCTGCGACCATTTCAACTTCGCCTAATTTAACGGCTCCTGGAGCACTTAAGTCAGGTAAGTATGTTGTGATAAGCTGGCCTTCTTTTGGACTTACCGCATGAACTGCGTTTAATCCAAATTTCGCTGCGTAAATGCTTGTTGTTCCTGTTTTTGCGTCAATAGGTACGCACGGCTTTGTATCTGTTCCGTCAAAGTATGCTCCCATGTCGATAATCTGGATTCCGTCATAGCTGTCTACTCCTTGCCCGAAGCTGTTTTCTGAATGTGTGTAGTAGCCTTGAATCTTAGCTACTGTTTTCAACATCGTAGCTGTCTTGCTGTTAACTAATAAAGCATCTGGTTTCTCAGAAAATTTTCCTAGCCATGAATCCAAGGCGAATGTGAATTCATCCGCGTTTTCTTTGATTTTTGCGGCTGTTGACATGTCGAATGGTGCTGCAGCATTTTTTTCTTCAGTATTAGTTCCTGTAACTAAAACATCCAATCCGTCAAATGGTGTAGCGTCAGTTCCTGCGTTCCCTTTAGCTGTTGATTTTCCATTAATAAAGTCGTAGTGAATTTTATTTTTTACAGCCTTAATTTTCTCCTTCATCTGGAATGAAATCTCTGAGCTTGAGGCTGTTCCTTCTAAAACACGATCCACTTCAAACGCACCACCGAAGATTTTTAAGTTAACGGACTTTTGTGTTTTAATCGCTTCTCCAGGAGTGTAATTGCTATTTAATTTACGACCTTCCGCTACTGATGGTGTTTTGATTTGTAAATAGCCGTAAGTTAATGTTGATCCGCCTGTTCCTGGTGATACTGAATTATCGAAATCTAATCTGTCTAAAATAAATGAGTCTCTACGAAACTCATCAATAACCTGTTGGTCTACGTGATTGGCTAAGCCAACTTTTGCTTGCTCTAATGTAATTGCCATTTTCTAGTCCTCCTATTTGTTTTTGTAGTATTCTTCAATTGCTCCAGCTAAATCGCTAGGCGCTTCTTGTTTGTTTCCAGGTCCCCCTTTGTGGCTTCCGTCCAATAAGACTTGGGATCCACCTTCCGGCTCAGCTGGTTTTACTGGTTCAAATAAGAAGCCGTCTGACTTCTTGATTGCCTCGATCTGTTCATCAAGGCCTGTGATTTTTCCGTCTTTGTCAATCTTGATAGCGTCCTTATCTAGCATTCCCATCAACGCCTTTTCGGAACGTGTTCCTGATTTCGCAATGGCTAGTTTGATTGCACTTTCAAGTCTTGCGCTTTCTAAGTCCTGGTTGTATTTAATTTTCCAGTTCTCGACGTCTGTTTGTAGTTGTTTTACGTCTACTCCTTCAAAGTTTTTAATTTTGTCAGTCAGTTCTTGAATGCGCTTGTCCTTTGCTAACTGTTCCGCATCATGCTTTGATTTCGAGACGTACTCTCCTGTGGCAAGGTTCGCTAATTTTACAGAATCGTTTCCTTCTAGCTTAGCTGCAACCTGTGCATACAATTCTTCCCCTAAGATTTCTTTTAAAAACTCCATTTTTGTCCTCCTGCGTTTTTTATATCTGGTTCACTCCAGTATCGAGTCCGGCCTTTTATATCCCGTGCCGAGGGGTATTCAAGCCTTTTAAACGCCGTGCTTAGGGCATAATAAAAACCGCGCCATTCCTAGCACGGTTCTTGTCCTTATTTAGTTGTGTTCTATAGTACTTCCGCAATTCTTTTTGCAAGTCTTGCGGCTTTCTGCATCAAGCTGTTTTCTTCTAGGTATTCTAGACCCTTCAGGGTTATTCGGATACCCTCTAGCCCTTCAATGTTTGGTGTTGGGTCTCCTATGTATTGGATTGCCTGGAAGCCCTCAACGTATCCATTTTTCAGTAGCATGCCTAGAAGTGCTCTTCTCTTTGGCTCTGTGACGTCTAGGTTAGCTGCGGACAGACTGCTTACATCGAAGGACTCATAGTCCATTGATTTTTGCAGAATTGATAGAATTTTGTATATCGTTCTGAAGTCTTCCGACATGTTCTGCCTCCTTTTGCTTACTAAATTAAAACCGCACCCTATTGAGGGCACGGTCTCTGCTTTAAATACTGCCGCGGGCCCCCATCGCTTTTTCAAGCGCACCCCGCATATCGTACATCAGCTTTCCAGGGATTCTTTAAGCCTCACAGTATTTTCTTCGTTTATATTGTAAGGCTTTTATTTTTTTGAGTCAATCGTTGTCTTTTTCTTCTTGAGTTTTTCGTAGGTCTTATCTGCTTTTCGTTTTCCTATGTAATTCAAATGCACTATAAACTCATCCGACTCGTCATCGTCTTTATTTATAGCAACCTCTAAACCGTATTTAGACCCGTTCTCCGATTCAAAAATTTTATAAAACTTGAAATCACGCCCCGTTTCATCTCTACCCAGTAAAGCTACATCATAATTGTCTATAACCTCGGATATGTGATCATAGGTAAAATCAGGATACTCTGAGGCGTGTCTATATAGAATATAGGCTAGGTCCGTTTTTCTTAGAACCACGTCTTCTTGCTTTATTCCGTAGGACTCTAGAATCTTGGGGGTCTTTGTAATTCTGTACTCCTGCTTTGCTCCCATCTGGCTAAGGTATCCAGTCCAGTAGCTTTTGTCTGTTCCTTTTTCCTTTGTCTTCAACGCCGCTAAATGCCCATTAAGAAAGGCTTTAAGGTCGCTCTTTGTTCCGACATCCTCTTTATAAGTAAGTCTTTCTTTAGGTATTCTCACGGGCTTGTAAGGTCTGCCCCTTGTCCCGCCTATCTTCTCTGCTGAGTAATCCCTCTTTAATTTGCCCTTAGAAGCGTCCACAAGCTCTTTCAGTCTCATCTTGTTGTATTTATACCAGTAATCTTCTTTCGTCGTGTCTAGCCCTGCTGCAGCTTTCACACGGCGCTCTCTATCCCACTTTCTCATGTTTCTTTCGTAGGACCTTTGCTTTTGTTCCATTTGGTAGACTCTGTCATTCTCGTATGGTTTTACGAGTTGGTTGTAATCCTCGCTTATTCCTGGAAAGTATGCAGTAAATGAATGCCTACAGTTCCATCCGCCAAGTCCTGCGCCTGTTCCGTATCCGGTGGCCTCATAAAAGTTCTCGTAATTTCCTTCCGGATAGTTTACCCAGAACACTTTCCCTTGCCAGGCTGCGTGGCTTGGTCTGGCTCCCATGTGGGCACTTGTCTGTACTAGATTTATATCTAGCTCATCAATGACTGATTTCTCGCAAGCCAGGGCGTTCTGGTTTACTGCGGTTCGTACTGCCAATCGAACGGCCGCCTCGATTGATCGTTGAGCACCGCTTGGGTAGGATACTTTTGTTAAGCCCTCTCTGCATAGCTTGTCTATTGTGTTTGCGGTTGCTTGATCTAGTGAGTAAGCTCCGCTTGATACCTGAAGATAAGCCATGTCGTAGTATCTCATAAAAGTGTCGCTAGCCAGTTGAGCTGTAGTCCTTGTAAGGTTCTGGATATCTCCCCACAGCGCTGATGTTCCTTTTTTGATCTGATCCGAAAATTCTAAGCCACTTGTATCATATCCTCCAGCCTCTAGTCTGTCGAAGGTATCGCGGATACTTTTATAAGCGCTCTGTTGCATGATCCGGTCGACTTCTTCTTCGGAAGTGTGAAGTATTTCAGCTAGTCTTTTGTTAATCCAGTCTTGCTGGAGTCCTAGCTGCTTTAGCTTGTTGTTTAAATACTCCGTTGTGCTTGTCATAGCGTCCTGATTCATCTTGATTCGCTCCGCTATGTCCACCAGTATTTCTGTTGCCAGTTCCTGATACAGCTTTTCTAGGTCGTCACCTACGTTCTGCAGATAGTTCGGTTCTAGCATTAGGCCTCACCCTTTGGCTCCTCTTCGATTTGTGTTCCTTCTTGCTGGAAGAACATACTTTGAATTCTGTCTGCTGGGTTTTCTGTTTCTCCGGTCATCTCTCTGGCTGTTTCTTCATCTTCTCCGTAGTATCGGACGCGATATTCCCATTTCTGTAGGATGCCGGCCGAGATTTCCTGAAGCATTCTTAGGCGCTCCGCTTCCTCATCTGAGAACATGGTATCGTCAAATTGAATTGTGATGCGAACGTCTGGATCAAGCCCGGATATGTGGCACTTCTCTTTGCCTAGAATGATAATTGATCTCGTTAGCTCTGTAAGGGCGTCCTGGATTGCGATACGTTGCTTCCAGACGCTTTCTGTTAGCTCTTTATTGCTAGCTCGAACCTGCGTTGCTGTGGTCATGTTCTGGATGCTGAACTGGTATCGGTTTTGCCCGAGTCCGCATTTACTTGATAAAAGATTTAGATTGAATTGAACGTTCTCTTTGTTCTCGTCAACTCGAAGGCTTGGATTGTATTCCTCAAAAAGTCGAGGCTTGTCTGGACTTACTTGTGTTCCCGTACTTACGTATAGAGATTTCTCCAAAGTTGCACCGACATCAGGCTCTTGTCGTACTGGTACTCGCTCTCCTTTATCGTTTAGCGCGTAGGCTGTTGGCTGCATGCTGAATAATGCCTGATCCATGAAAACCTTTTTCTTTCCTAGCAAAGTATCCATGAATAGATTGTCGTACGCCAAGTCGCAGCTTTCTAGCATGTCGATTGCGTTTGCGTAGATCGACATCCCTAATGGTACGTCTGCTATGTTGTTTTCAATATTGGGCTTTAGGATCACAAAAGGCTTACATGGGAGCTTGTAACTGATTGCTTCGCCGTGTGGTGCTGATACTCTTTCATAGCCTACAGTGTCTCCTGCCACATTGCTGATTTTGAAGTAATGGTTGTAGATTTGGTAGCCTTCTTGCTCTTGCTTAAAGACCTGGATGTACATGAAACGCTCCCCGTTTTGTGTGTACTCGCTAGCTAATGCAATTTCTGAGATATCTTCCTCGTCATAGGTCAATGGCACGATTTTCTGCGCGTCCTTGATAGTTTTGATTTGTACGCTCTGGGCACTCAACTGTCCTTTGTTTACTGTTGGGTTTACAAGCTGCAGATAGAAGCATACGGTCCCTTGTGCGAATTCTCTCTCGACCGCTTTGTTTCCTAGCTTCCAGAACTTGCTGTTTCCTAAAACTCCGCCGTTCTGGTCCTCTTTGTCTCCGGTCAAGAATTCTTGTGTGATGCTCGTTCCGTGGTCATCACACTCTACAAGAATTCGAGTCTTATCGTTTAGAAGTAAATCGGCCCAGTCTTCGCAGACCTTCTTGGCCATGCGCATCTGTTTTCTTTTGACTTCTCTTGAGTTTCCTTCGTTATTCTTGATCTTGTATTTATGAAAATCTTGAACGTAGCCCTTCCACCAATCGTTCCAGAATTGAATCTTGCTGTAGTAGTCTTGGACTTCCTGGCTCACAGGATATCCTAAGTCCTTTAGTATTGTGAATAAAATTTTCATTTAAGTACTCCTTCCTGTGATCAGGTCCATAAATGTCGACCAACTGTAAAAGTGGGCGTCGAATGTATCGACGTCGGTTGTAAAGTCATCCAGAATCTTATCTTCCTTCGATTTCGTATCGTAAAGGGCTGTGCTCAAACTTTCTACCACCATAGGTACTGCCTGGAACTTCATCTTGTGTCGATTCAGCATCATGTTGTAGATCAGAATCCTTGTCTTTCCGTCTATCTTGCGACAGTCAACTACGTTCGTAGGAAAGCCTGCCCTTTGTACGGCTACTCGTATACTGTTCAGAATTACCTGTTCCGCATTGTCGACAAAAATGCTTGATACCACGTAGCCTTGAATCCATAAAGCTCTGAGCAGGTCGACTGTCTCTGTGCAGAGTCTTTCTGCGTCTATAGTTCCTTTAGAGTGTACGACTTTCCGTTCTGCAAAGGTTACGATCTCAGAAAGGTCTGCTGTGATTCCCGTTACGATCAGGCTACTATGCGAACGGGTTCCACCTATGTCCAGGCCCATGTTGATCATGTTAAAAAGTGGGAGTTCTCCTTTGACTTCCCACTCGTCTGGATTGTCTGCAAACTGTGGAAAGAGTAGCCCTTCCGCGTTGCACCATTCTCCTAGTATGTATCTGTTGTATAGGACTGTCCCTCGATATTCAAGCTTCAGGTTCTCCACGAATTCCTGCGGCAGAAACGGGTTGTCTTCAATCGTGTATTTCTGTCGGAAGATGTCGGCGCCTGATTCTAAAAACTTTAAAAACCAATGGTTCTTGTTGTCCGGGTTGCATGTTCCGTCAAAGCAGCTATACGGTTTATCTAGACGCGACTTTAGCATGTCAAATACTTTCTTATTCCAGGTTACGACTTCATCCCCGTAGCAGTACGCTACTGAGGCCCCTTGTATCTTTGTAACCTGGCTTTCTTTGTCTGCGCCTATTGCGTAGCAGTTACGACCGAATAATCGCACTGTGTTATCTGGTCTTACTCTTCCAACCAATTCTGGCCCATATAGTTCTCGCATGGGTTCTAGAACGTTTCTTTCGAGTGTCGACTTTGTGTTTCCTATGAGGAACACGTGGCCTGGAAGGCCCTCTATAGCTCGAATACGTTTCGGGATGATGTAATAGTCCAGCCACGTCTTTCCGCTACGTGTAGCCCCTTCTTTTATGTTCCAGCGGCTCGGTTTATGATTCCAGAACTCTTTCTGTTTCTCAGTTAGTTCCACTATCGTCTCTGGCTACTGCGTCCATAGCTTTCAATAAAAGATCCAGTTTCGTAATCTCTTTAGAAGGGTCGCCTTGTCTCTTGATCTGTTCGGCTTGTGCGTTCATCAGCTTCGTTCTGGCTCTGTCTAGGCTTGTGACTGGTTGCTGTCCTGTAAGGTCTCGAATGAATTCTGCAGCCCTTACGTCGCCTCGTGTCGCTTTGTTAAACATGGTTGCGGCTAGAAGCATTTGATTGCTGAGCTCTTCGTCTTCTAATCCCATGTCGATCAGCTTCTCTTTGTTTCTTTCACTTGGCTCCAATTCTAGGATTGCGGCCAGGCATTGTTTTAGCTTCTTTTTCTTTTTCTGGACTTTCTGGCTTGCGGCTCCGCCCTTGCGTCCCATCTCTGCTGCATTCTCTTTCGTGAAAGGCTTCAGGTTTTGCATTGGGTCTTTGCGCTGTCTGGCCGCTTCGCTTTTTGTACGTCCAGCTAATCCCTTAGCAGGCATCTGATATCAGCTCCGCCTGTTCTCCGGTGTAATCTTCCCAGCGCTTGATAATTACATCGGCATAGTGTGGATCATACTCCATCATGAAGCACCTCCGTCCTAGCTGTTCGCAGGCCATAAGCGTGGAGCCTGAACCTCCGAATAGGTCCAATACGTTTTCTCCAGTTCGGCTGCTGTTCTTGATCTGTCTTGCGATTAAAGGAATTGGTTTCATGGTTGGATGCAGATCGGATTTCGTGGGCTTCTTCTCGTCCAGAATTGTTGTGTCCTTGCACCCCCCCCAGGATTGATTTTAGAAGGTCTTTAAGCTCGTCCTTCTTCATGCTGTCAATGTCCAGGTTCTCTGTATCTTCGAGTACGGTTACAAGGTTTCTAGTGTTGACAAAGTAATGGGCTGCGCCATCTTTCCATCCGTAAAGGCACGGCTCGTGTTTCCACTGGTAGTCCTGGCGACCCAGTGCGAATGTGTTCTTGTTCCAGATCAAGGTTTGTCGGATGTTTAGGCCTGCGCGTTCTGCTGCTTCCAGAAAGTTCTTGCTCTGTGTGGATGCATACCAAATGTAGAATGCTCCGCCAGCCTTGAGCTGTTCTGTCATGTTCTCGAAGGCTACTTTTAAAAACTCGATAAAACCCTCGTCGTCTTCCCATGAGTCGTTATCAATGACCAGTCCGTCGGTTCTCCGGTGTAGCTGTTTGGCTTCGCTTGGTCTCATATGCTGTCCTAAGGCTACGTTATACGGTGGATCGGTTACGACCATATCCATGGTAGCGTCGCTGCAAAGCTTTTCTACATCCTGGCGCTTGGTACTGTCTCCGACCATCAATCTGTGCCTTCCTAGCATCCAGCATTGTCCTCTTTTGGTTGTTGGCTCTTCCGGAATCTCTGGCTCGAAGTTGTCGTCCTCTGCGATTTGTTCGTCGAATGTTTCCGTTTCAAAACCGAAAGGCTCCATATCGAAGTCCATGTTGTCTAGCTCTTCCAGTTCAAACTGCAAAGCGTCAAGGTCCCATTGAGCGGCCTCTGCGACTTTGTTGTCTGCCAATCGGTAGGCTTTCACCTGTGCTGGTGTTAGATCGTCGGCCTGGATGCATGGGACAGTTTCTAGGCCTAGCTTTTGTGCTGCCTTCCATCTCGTGTGTCCTGCAATGATGATCAGGTCTTTATCCACCACAATCGGTTGCTTGAATCCGAACTCGTCTATAGATGCTGCGACTAAATCGACGGCATCTTCGTTGAGTCGTGGGTTGTTCTCGTAAGGCTTCAGGTCGCATGTTCTTATGTCTCTAATGTTCATGTGTGTTCACCTCTGTTGTATTAAAAAAGAAGCGTTAGCAGCTCAGGGTTCTCTCCAATGAGAGGTCTATCCTGTTTAGCTTCTAAGGCTTCTTTGTTGTCTATGATTACCCGGAGCGCTGAAAAGAAAATAAAATTAATGTCCATGATTTGTCGTAGTAGATGTTTGTCGTTGTCTGGAAAGCACTCGTTTTTTATAAAGGAGGACGCTCCGGGTAAAAGAAAAGAGGGCCCTTTTCTACCGGTCCTCTTTTACAAGTACTAATATACCACTTTAAAGTGGTACACAGTGGGAACTCTTTAGCTTTTTGTGAGCTTTTTTACTTCCGCCATCAGATGCTTATATAGTCCCCGTCTTGTGTATCCATATTTCTCAGCAACTTCTTCAGCCTTGATTCTATGAATGTACAGATCCCATAAAATATTCTGGTCTTGCAAGTCTAGAAGTTCTGTCCATCTTAGGTCCGTCAGTCTTTTCTGGAAGTGATGCAGTTCTTGTTCTTTGGCTGATATCTCTTCAAATAGGCCGAGCGGGCTGTGGTACTGATGCTGATATGTCGGCATAGGCCACTTGCTTTTTTTCTGTTCTGCGGTCAGTTCGATTCCGCCAGACTTTGCAAGGCCTGTTGTCTGGTGGTTTAGTACCTCCAATTCCTGATTCAATTCAATTAAACGGTGGCAGCAGTAGCGCACCGTTTTTAGTTCTGGAATTAATTCGTCGTAAGTCATTTTTTACCTCCTTAAAGCTTCGATTAAGGCTTTTTGTGTTATGTTCTTGTGTTCTA
>OIXQ01000127.1_pt1 | contig 37629 bp, 34 predicted proteins | sample 1587791 | NCBI WGS metagenome assembly OIXQ01 (sample SAMN03283273) | human gut metagenome | biome: human-associated habitat; material: feces | host: Homo sapiens | place: Peru | collected 2012
TTTTCAAACCGCCGAATTGGCGGAAAAGATCCGCCGAAGCGCGCAGACACAATTGCGCGGTGTTGCCGCAAAGAAAAAAACGGGAGGAAACACTATGGCTATCAAGATTGAGTACCTGTGGCAGGATCGGAAGCGTCACCTGGGGCTGCCCATCAGCTTCACCAAGTACAGCCTGTCCGAGGATCGGCTGTTTGTCACCGAGGGCTTCCTGAACATCCGGGACGACGAGGTGCTGCTGTACCGGGTCCGGGATATCGATACCCACCGTTCCCTGTGGCAGAGGCTTTTCGGCGTGGGCACGGTGACGGTGATTTCCTCCGACAAGACCCGGCCGACTCTGGTGATGAAGAACATCAAGGAGCCGCTGATGGTCAAGGAGCTGGTTCACAAGCAGGTGGAGGAAGTGAAGGTTCACCGGCGGGTGCGCTATGGGGAAATTCTCACCACTGGCGACGACGGGGACGATCTGGACTGATAAGAGAACATGGGCGCGGGGCAAATGCCCCGCGCCCAGTTTTTAATGAATAGAGAAAAGTGAAGAGTGAATAGTGAATAGGTGCGGTGTCCCTTCGGGACGATTGAAATTATGGATGCAGGGTCGAATAATGCATGTCACTGGTGTGACCCTTTCCAAGAATTCCCTCTGGTCACAATCCTCGGCAAGTGTCCGAGAACCCATTAGGGTCTATCTGAAAACCGTCAACACGCCCAAACAGTGGGTCTTTTCCACCTGCTGGGCACCATTTTTTCTTGCAATACGCAGAGTATTCCTGCAAAAAAATGGCTTCATCAGGCGGAAAATCCCTCGCCGTTGGTCATATTTTCGGTTTTCAGATAGACCTTAATGTGGATTGCCGCAAGTAAAGAAATTCCCCGGAATGCTTCCGCATTCCGGGGAATTGTCATAGATTCGTGCTTACTCAGTCGATCACCTGAATCCAGCCCTTGGGTGCCTCAATGCGGCCCATCTGGATGCCGGTCAGGGTATCATACAGCTTCTGAATGGTGGGGCCCATGCCCACGTAGTGAATCTCCTTGCCGTGATCCACAATGGTACCCAGGGGAGAGATGACGGCGGCGGTGCCGCACAGGCCGGCCTCGGTGAAGTCGCCCAGCTCGGTCAGTGCCACGGGACGCTCCTCCACTTCCATACCCAGGTATTCCTTGGCAACATACACCAGAGAGCGGCGGGTGATGGAGGGCAGAATGGAATCGGACTTGGGGGTGACCAGGGTGTTGCCCTTGACGAAAATCACGTTGGCGCCGCCGGTCTCCTCAATGTGGGTGCGGGTAGCAGCGTCCACATAGATGTTCTCGTCGAAGCCCTTCTCGTGGGCGTCCACAATGTTATACAGGCTCATGGCGTAGTTCAGACCGGCCTTCACATCGCCGGTGCCCCGGGGAGCCGCCCGGTCAAGATCGGAGATCCGGACGGTCAGGGGACGGACGCCGCCCTTGAAGTAGGGGCCTACAGGGGTGCCGAAAACCCGGAACTGATACTCGTTGGCAGGCTTGACGCCGATGACCGCATCGATACCGAACATATAGGGGCGGATGTACAGGGTTGCGCCGGAGCCGTAGGGGGGCACCCAGGCCTCGTTGGCACGGATGGTCTGAACAACGGCATCCACGAACTTGTCCTCGGGATAGACGGGCATCTTCAGACGCTCGCAGGACTTTGCCATCCGGGCGGCGTTCAGGTCGGGACGGAAGCAGACGATCCGGCCGTCCTCGGCGGTGTAGGCCTTCATGCCCTCGAAGCAGGTCTGGGCATACTGCAAAACACCGGCGCATTCGCTCATGGTGATCATGTTGTCGTCCGTCAGGCAGCCCTCATCCCAGGCGCCGTCCTTGTAATTGGCGACGAAGCGCTTGTCGGTCTTGACGTAGCCAAAGCCCAGGCTGCTCCAGTCAATGTTCTTCTTTTCCATAGGGAACACCCTCCTGATTTTGATTGATTTATTCATTTTACCACCGGATTTCCCACAGGTCAATAGGCATGTGCGTTTTTTGTGCTTTTCCCGCGGACACCTGCCCACAGACCAGAGCCCAGCGCCAATACAAAAAGGGCAGGCCCTTCGGCCTGCCCTCCCAAGAAAAAGCCCCTATTTCGGCACAATGCCGTTGGTCAGTGCCTGGGTGAAGGTGAATTTGTAATCCACCACGTTCTCCTTCGGCTCCTGGGTCAGCTCCAGTCCCGTAAAATAGCAGTACCGGATTCCCCACAGCGGATGCTCCAGATTCCCCGGAGTTTCGTCCTCCAGCAGTTCCTGAAGCCTCTGATACTGGGCGTAGGCATCGGAGCCATAGAAGGTGCCCTCACCGGTAATGGTTCGTTTCAGCTCTCCGATGCCGTCGAAATAGCTGACGCCGCTTTCGGTGTGATACTGGGGCTCCCGACTGGCCTTCTCCACATAGGTGTGGGGATTCCGGGGCCAGACGTAGTCCTTATAGCTCAGAAAGTCCATCTTTCAGCTCCTTTCTGCCCAAAGCGATGCCCTTGTGCACCCGCCGGAGGCCGGATTTCGTATACTCCCGGAAAGTGCTCTGGAAGCAGCAGTCCGTGAACTCCTCGCTGAGCTTGTCGGTGTAGAGCTTCAGAGAAAAGCAATCCGGCGGCTCCCGGGTAATGCCGGAGCCTGCGGGAATCTCCTCCTCCACCTCGATGTTCCAGTACCGGCTGCCCTCGCTGAGACCCGTGGGCACCGGCTCCCCCATGACGAACTCCGGCCGCCGACCGGTCTGCTCCTCGATTTTGATGTTTGTCACGAACTGGTAGTACAGCCCGTCCATGTAGCAGTAAAACCCGGGCCAGATCACACAGCTGTCGTTCTCGGTGGTACCGACGAAGGTGGCCTGCACCTCCACCACATACACCTGGGACACCCCGTCATAGGTGCACCCGTTCTGAACGCACACCGCACCCTCCCACCGGAGAATTTCCGTGGCCCGCAGGGCCTCCACCTCGCAGGCGGTGCCGCCGACAGAGGCCGGGCTGATGACGCTGACTCCCATGGTCACCGTCAGATTGGCTCTGTCCACCTTCTCGATGTGCACCGTGGCCACCGTGTCCTGAATCTGGGGAAACTGCTGCCCCGGGAAAGCCACATCCGCCCGGAAGCCGGCCTGACGCAGCCGCCGGAGCACTAGCTCAAGGATCGAATACCCCATGTGTCGTTCACTCCCTTCTCTACGCACAGCCCCCACTGATACAGAGGCTGATTTTGATAGTAGTAGGGTTCCACCCGGCGGAAAACGTAGCTTTTGCTGCCCAGAGCCAGGGTATCTCCCTCATGAATCTGCGCACCCACAGGCCCCAGAAACAGATACTGTCCCCGGGAAACCGCCCCCATAGGCGAGGCCACGGATTCCATGCTCTGCCAGCTTTTGGTGTTCACCGCCTGGAAAAAGCCCCGGACCTTCGCCTGACCCCAGATGCCGGTGACGGTCATGTCCGTGCCGTACCGGCTCATCAGCCCTTCCAGCTCAGCGCGCATTCTCACACCCCCCGGAAGTCGAAGCGGCTCAGGCAGTAAGGACGCATCAGCTGCATGGCCTGCTCCCGGAGGATTTCCGGCCGCAGCTCCCCGCCGTCAGCGGATTTCAGCGTCATGTCCCCTGCTTTGAATTCCCGCAAAGGCCCCGTCTGCCTGCCCCGCTGCCACTGACTCAGGGCATACAGGCTGGCGGCAGTGACAAAATCCTCCCGGCAGCTTTCCGGGGTGAAGCCCTCCCGGAGCTGGGCGGCCAGAGAACTGACCGCCGCCCGGCACAGAAGATTCAGAAGCTCGCTGTCCTGACTGTCCCCGGCCAGCTGCTGGGCCTGGGCAATCACCTGATCCGTCACCGTCATACGTTCAGGACGCAGCTTGCGCCGTCGCAGATCTTGCCGAAGCCGGAAATGGAGGTGATGGCCGCCCGCTCCAGCTGCCGGTCGATGAGCTTGTCGTATTCCACCAGCACATCTCCGGCTCGCACCAGCTCCAGGGCGTACCGGTTATCCAGGCCGATGATCACGCCGTCCGCCACGGCGGAGGTTCTGTGCAGCTGAGCGCCCAGGGGAGAGGTCAGCTTGCCGGTACCCTGGAAGTTCAGACCGGTCAGCGGATTCTGAAGCTCAGGCACCTTCAGCAGCTTCATCATGGTGCCGGTAGAGCAGAGGATGGTGTTCATGGTGTAGGGATCAAACTGACCCCAGAACTCCACCAGCTGGTCATAGCCCAGCTTCCCCTTGGTGCCGGAAAGAGGTGCGGTGCCGATGGTGTACTGAACGGCGGCATTTTCGTTGCCATCGCCGGAAATCAGCACCCCCACCGCATCTGCCAGCTGCTGCTTCTGGATGTGGGCGCCGATCTGCCGGAGCATCACGCTGAACAGATCCAGCTTCTGGAACCGCAGTGCCTCATAGGAGGCCACCAGCATTCTGCCCCGCTTGGTCAGGCTCACCAGATGCTCCTTGGTTTTCACCTGGGTCTCAGGAATGGCCGCGCCCTCGGCCACGTCCTTCAGCTCCTTGTCCGCGTCCGTGGGATTGGAGTAGATGGAGCGGTAATCCATGGCATCGATGACGGTGGTGGTTGCGGTGATGGCAGGCAAAATGTCATTTTCCTCCATACCCTGCCGGACGGTGCGGGCGATGTACTCCGGGAACAGCACCGCGGAATCCATGGTGGCGAAGAACTTTTCCACCGGGGAAGATCCTGCCCCCTTTGCCCGGATGCCGAACCGCTTCAGCTGCCGCTGAAAGGCGTCGGTGCCCTCCAGAGCGGTACCCCGGTAGTTTTCGCTGGGATCCAGAGACTCCAGCACCTGGGTAAAGCTCATCCCCGCCTGCCGATACATACCCTTTTCCAGCTTCAGATTGTCGTAACCCATATCATTTCCTCCTAAAATAAAATTGTTAATTGATAAATCTTCCAAAAGAACGCCCCAAGCCTTCCCCCGCGGGGAAGGTGGCACGGCAAAGCCGTGACGGATGAGGGAAGCTCCAGGCCCCGTCAGATCAAAAACCCACTCTCGATCTGCTCCGCTTTTCCCTTCACCCCCAGCAGCTGGCTCACCATGGGCAGGCTCTCATCCAGCCGCCCCTGTAAGGCATCCTTCAGAGCCAGCAGTTCCTCCGCCCCGGCGGTCTGCGCCAGAGACCGGAGCACCGGCTCGGAAACTCCCAGCTCCAACGCCAGCCCCAGCCGAACCACGCAATCCTCTAAGTCCTTCCGGTAACGCCTTCCCAACTCCGCCTCCTTCGTCAGAGCCCGGTACTCCGCCTGAGCACCGTGTTCCGCCGCCAGTTCCTTCAGGGAAACCGCCGCGCCCATGCCCTTCATGACCCCGGCCTGCCGCTGAGCCGGCACCGCCACAAAGGAAAACTCATAGGCATCCACCGGCTCCTTGAGGATCACCGCGCAGACCTGCCCATCGTAGTGCTCTCCCTTCACATGACCGCAGGTTCCGTACTCGCTGCCGCAGATGGAGCACACCGCCTGCGCCATGGCGCAGCCCACGGAAACCTCCTTCTTGATGCCCGCCTCGATGTCCGCAATCAACTCGTCATTCTTGCCGCCCCGACGGATGTAGGCCCAGGCCCGGATATAGCTTGCGTCCTTCTCCTTCACTACCTGGGTCTCGAAAATCCGGGCTACCTGATTTTCCGTGCTCCACCGGTGATCCAGAATTCCCGTTTTCCCGAGAAACAGCTTGGCAAGCCCGGGCAGTGCCCCGGTGTCGAACCGCTCCCCGTCCCGGTCAATCCGGTCGTCGCACAGCCGCAGGGAGAAGACATATACCTGCTCCCCGTTCAGCCTGGCCTTTGTCAAGGCATTGATCGCCTCCAACTGCGCCGCGGTGGGTGCCCCGCTGGACGCAGCCTCGGCGGCCTTTCTGATTTCCATAAAATCCCTCCTTTAGTCCTTTCTGCGATAATGCTCTGCCTGAGCCCGGTACAGCTCTGCCTGAGCCTCCTGGGTGATATCCTGAAGGCTGATGTCGTCCCATTCGATTTTCACCCGGTCGTCCAGTCCCTCCAAAGCCAGGAACATCCGGCAAATTCTGCCCATGGCCGGCTCCACCGCCCGGCGCAGGGCCCACAATTCCGAGGTCAGCAGGTCTGCCTGCTGGGTGCTCATCCGTTCCGTGGTACTCCAGCTGAGCCCCAGCAGGAAGGGCGGCAGACCGGTTTTCGCCACCAGCTGCTCCAGAATCTGCCGTACCGGCACCTGGGAATCCAGAATCGGTGCTTCCCCGCCGATGACCTTGATCTCCACGTCTCCCACTGCCACGAAATCCCGGACGGTACCGTTTTTGTTGTCCTCCATGGCCTTGACCCATTCCTCGGCCACAGCCTTGCCCCGCTCCTGAGCCGCCGCCCCGTCCAATTCCTCGCCGCCCTTGCAGATGACGCTGTAGCGCACATTTCCTGCCCGCTCCCAGTTGACGCCGATGGTGTTGTAGATTTTCAGCAGAATATCCGCCAGGAAGGGCATTCCCCGGAACATACTCACTCCATAGGGGTGGGCAGGCTCCGGGTGCCAGGTGGTGAACAGCAGCAAATGCTGATAAGGGAGCGGCCGCATGAGCCCGTTTTTGTCCATGCCCCACAGCACCGTTTCCAGGGGATTCTCCCCTTCCTGCACTTCCAGCTTCGTCACGTCTCCCCAGCATACCGCCCGGAGCCGTCCTCCCGCCACGATCAGCTCTCCTACTGCCCGTCCGTAGGTCAGCAGACTGTCCAGGTATCCGGACAGGAAGCTTTCGATGCCCATCTGCCCCCGGCCGCAGGGCATGTTTGCCAGGAAATCGTTGAGCCTTTCCTGCGCCTCAGGGCTTTTGCACTTCACCTCAAAGCCGCCGCACAGCCGCACCATTTTCCCCACGGCGGCATCCAGCACAGGGATGGCCTCCCGCATTTCCCGGTAGACCCGTTCCTCCCCGCCGCCCAGGGGCACAAACCCCCGCATGGCGCCGAAGGGATGGGTATCCCCGCAGCGCAGCTGACTTGTCACTGCGCCGCCTCCGGCCTGCTTTTTCCGTTTCAATTCATCGTCTCCTTTCCACGCTCTGGGCCGCGAAGACCGGGGCGGATGCCCCCAGCACCGTCGCGGCGAAGTAGCGCATGTCGTCCATGGCGTGATCGTGCTCCTTGCGCACCCTGTCCTTCCCGCCGCCGGGTTCCCAGAGGTATTCCCCCAATTCCCGGATGCAGTCCGGGCAGGTGTCGCAGATAACCAGTTTCCCGGATTTCAGACAGTCCGAGGTCAGCCGGATGCCGCTGAGCACATCGTTTTTCGCCTTGCGCACCGGAATTCCCCGGCGGCGAAGCACCTCAAGAAAGCTGGCGGCACTGGGGTCAACGATCACGCCCCGAAGTCTCCGGCCTCCCGCCAAGGCCTCCAGCGCGTCGGCATATTCCCCGTCAGTCATCTGCCGCTTTTCCCGGCGGGAGTCGAAGTAGAATTCCGCCACCCGGTACCAGCTTTCTCCCTTTCTGCCCCACAGTCCCATGGAAGTGGGATTCACCGTGCCGTAGTCGCAGGAGATGTACCAATCCTGGCAGCCCTCCGGAGCCGACCTCAGCATATCCGGGGTGAAGAAGTCGTAGACCCGCCCCTCGGCCTGAACCCACTGCCCCAGAATATACCTTTGGTAGAACACCCCGGTATACAGCCGCCGGTACCGCTCCCGGATGGCCTCCGTCAGAGAGGGGTTATCCTCCATGGTAAATTGGAGCCGCAGGCAGTTCCGCTTTTCCGCCTCCAAAATCCAGGTTTTGTAGAACCAGTGCTCCGGCCCTTCCGGGTTGCAGTTGAACCAGAGCCGGCTTCCCGCCACGGAGCACCGGGCGCAGGCCTGCTCCACGAAGGAGCGGGGCATCAGGGCGGTTTCGTCCAGAAGGATTCCGGCAAAGGTAATGCCCTGAATCAGAGAAGCGGAGCTTTCGTCCCGACCGCCGAAGGTGTAGAACCGATTTTCCCGACCCCACAGCTTCAGAATCACTAAGTTTTCCGTCCGCTTCTCCTGGCAGGTTGCCCCCAAAGCCTCCAGCTTCGGCAGGATCTCCGACAGCACATTTCGCCGGAGGGAGCCGATGGTCTTCCCGCAGACTCCGAACTTCTGGCTTCGGAAGCAGCTCATGGCCCACAGGAAGAACCCCAGTCCCATGGCCAGGGTTTTCCCGGACCGTACCGCCCCGTCGCAGACGATGGCCTCCTTGTGGCAATCCGGAGAGCCTGGCATCCACCAGGTGAGCACCCTGCGCTGCTTGGGAGAAAATTCCGTCATGGTTCCCCACCGCCGCTCAGTGCCTTCAGAAACTCCGCCGCTTCCCCATCGTCCGCGCCGATGGCGGCGGACAGCGCCTCCACCGCCTTCAGCCGGTCGATGAGCTTCACCTCCACCCCGCCCTTGTCGCTTCGGCGCACCTCGCTGAGCAGGCTCAGCTCCAGCGCGTCCAGGTCAGGGCAATCCTCCAGCACCAGTCGGACGCAGTCGTTGGCACTGCCAAAGGCCAACTCTCCCAACCGCCGGACGATATCCCTTCGGCTGAGCGTTCCGGAGCGGATTCGCCCTTCCAACCGTGAAGATCTTTCCTTGTTCATTGCAGCCTCCTTTCACCCCTGTCTCCAAATCCCGCCTTTTTTGCACGGCTGACGGCAAATTTTCCCGGCGGGTAATCGTTTTTTGGGAAAGTAGTTGCATTCTTCCGCAAAAGAGGTAGAATAGACCTATACAGAAATCCACGCGGCCTCCGGGCGGCGAGAATCAGGAGAGATTGCCCATGACCATTGAACAGTGCTATGCCCGGATAGGCGGCAGCTTCGCCGAAGTCAGTGCCCGGCTCCCCGACACCTGCCTGGTTGAAAAATTCGTCCGCAAGTTTCCGGAGGATCCCAGCTATGCCCAGCTGAGGCAGGCCCTGGCAGATGACTGCCTGGCCGATGCCTTCCGGGCCGCCCATACGCTCAAGGGCGTAGCCGCGAACCTGAGCTTCGAGCCTCTGCGTCAATCTGCCAGCGCGCTTACGGAGCTTCTGCGCCACGCCGACAGCATCCCCCCTGAGGCGCTTCCTCTGTTTGCCCAGGTCACCCGGGACTATGAGGCCACTCTTGCCGCCATCGCCCAGCTGGACTAACACCCCCAAGCCCTCCCCTGAGAGGGTGGTGCTCCGCGCAGCGAATTCAAATCAATCAATTGCCAGTGGCAATTGCTCCATAGTGTATAGGTGCCCGCCGCGGCGGGCGGATGAGGTCGCTTTTGTATTACCTTCCGCACTTTCCTATAGCGCATGTCATTGCGAACCAGCGCGCACGCTGGTGTGGCAATCCGTTCTCTTATCATGTCGATTATTCTGACATTTCGGGGAATGCGGATTGCCACACCAGTGACATCGGTCACTGGTTCGCAATGACCGCTAAGGAAGCTCTGAATAGAACCCCCAAGGGCGGCCAATCATGGCTGCCCTTATTTCGTTCCCCGCTAACCCGCACAAACCGCCCCGTCCCATCTTCCCGCTTTTTGTCATTTTTAGAAAAAAGTGTGTTTCAAAGGCGGACTTTTGCATTTCCCTGCTTGACACTGGCGGCGACTCGTGCTATAATCCGGCTCACATAGAGATAACGCTTTGAAGAGAATAAAGCAATTTCCCTTCCCCCTCCAGAGAGCTGCCGGTTGGTGCGAGGCAGCGGCGGACGAAATTGTATACTGGTCTCTGAGCGGTCTGCCTGAAAGGAATTCCGAGTAAGCAGAACGGAGCCCGACCGATACAGCGGGAGACGGTTGTTGGATCGTCGTGAGGTGGCCGCGTTATGCGGCAAAAAGAGTGGTACCGCAAGGTTTTTATGTCAGTAAAGGCCCTGTCTCTTTCGATTTGGAGAGACAGGGTATTTTTATAACCATTCTCCCAGGAATTTCCCTATTTTTCTCCGAATCACCCAGGAAAGGAACAAACTGCCATGGTCACAATTGATAAAATCTTCCACGCCTCCGTTGTCCTGAAGGACATCATCCGTCCCACCCCCTTAGCCAAGGCCTACGGCATTGCCGAGGACTGCGCCCTTTACCTGAAGCCCGAGTGTCTGCAAAAGACCGGCTCTTTCAAGCTTCGGGGCTCCGGCTATAAAATCGCTATGCTTTCCGATGAGGAGAAGGCCAAGGGCGTCATCGCCTGCTCCGCCGGCAACCACGCCCAGGGCGTGGCGCTGGCCGCCAGCAAGTGCGGCATTTCCTCCCTGATCTGCCTGCCCGATACCGCCCCCATCTCCAAGGTGGAGGCCACCAAGGGCTACGGTGCCCAGGTCTGTCTGGTACCCGGTGTCTACGACGATGCCTATAACAAGGCTCTGGAACTGAAGGAGGAACACGGCTACACCTTTGTCCACCCCTTCGACGATGAGTACGTCATTGCCGGTCAGGGCACCATCGGTCTGGAGATCATGAATGAAATGAGCGACGTGGATGCGGTTCTGGTGCCCATCGGCGGCGGCGGACTGATTTCCGGCGTAGCCTGCGCCATCAAGTCTATCTCCCCCCATGTGAAGGTCTACGGCGTTCAGGCCGCCGGTGCTCCCAGCATGTACAACGCCATCCGCCACGGCAAAATGGAAGCCCTGACCTCCGTTTCCACCATTGCCGACGGCATCGCCGTGAAAAAGCCCGGTGAACTGACCTATGAAATGGTCAAAAACTATGTGGACGACATTGCTCTCGTCACCGAGGACGAAATCGCCGCCGCCATTCTGGCTCTCATCGAGAAGCAGAAGATGATTGCCGAGGGAGCCGGTGCGGTTTCCGTGGCCGCCGCCATGTTCCACAAGTTCCCTCTGGAGGGCAAGAAGGTGGTCAGCCTGATCTCCGGCGGCAACATCGATGTGACCAGCCTGTCCCGGGTCATCGACCGGGGTCTGATGAAGTCCGGCCGCACCACCAGCCTCTTAATCGAACTGGTGGACAAGCCCGGTCAGCTGATGGAGGTCTCCCGGATTATCGCCCAGTGCGGCGGCAATGTGATTTCCGTCCACCACGAGCGCAACGGTGAAACCGAATCCATCAACGGCTGCTATCTGCGGCTGTCTCTGGAAACCCGGAATTACGACCATGTTCAGCAGATCACCCAGGCACTGAGGGATGCCGGCTTTAAGATAGTATAAAATTTGGGCATTTAGAAAAAAGATGTCATTGCGAACCAGTCCTCAGACTGGTGTGGCAATCCCCCGGATCGGCGTGAGCAGGTAGCTTTCCCGTCAATCCCGGTGGATGCGGCCGCCGTCTTTTTCCGCCCGGAAATAAAAGGAGAAAAACGCATATGGATACCAGCAAATACGCAATCGGCTATTACCCCGCTCCGGGCAACCACTTCAAGTGGGTTCACAAGGATCACATTGAAAAGGCTCCCCAATGGTGCAGCGTGGACCTGCGGGACGGCAACCAAAGCCTGGTGATTCCCATGAGTCTGGAAGAGAAGCTGGAATTCTACCATATGCTCCTTCGCATCGGCTTCAAGGAAATCGAGGTAGGCTTCCCCGCCGCCTCGGAAACCGAGTACGAATTCCTGCGCACCCTGATTGAAAATCACATGATTCCCGGTGATGTGTCCGTCCAGGTGCTGACCCAGTGCCGGGAGCACATCATCCGCCGGACCTTCGAGGCCTGTAAGGGTGCCCCCAACGCCATCATTCACTTCTATAATTCCACTTCCGTTGCCCAGCGGGAGCAGGTCTTCCGCAAGAGCAAGGAGGAAATCAAGCAGATTGCCGTGGAGGGTGCCCGGCTTGTGAAAAAGCTGGCCGCGGAATATGAGGGCAATTTCCGCTTCGAGTATTCCCCCGAAAGCTTCACCGGCACCGAGCCGGAATACGCCCTGGAAGTGTGCAACGCGGTTCTGGACGTGCTGGAGCCGGGCCCTGACAACAATGTCATCATCAACCTGCCCGTCACCGTGGAAATGAGCCTGCCTCACGTCTACGCCAGCCAGATTGAGTACATGAGCGAAAATCTCAAGTACCGGGAGTATGTCACCGTCTCCCTGCATCCCCACAATGACCGGGGCACCGGCGTTGCCGACACAGAGCTGGCGCTGCTGGCCGGAGCCGACCGGGTGGAGGGCACCCTCTTTGGCAACGGCGAGCGCACCGGCAACGTAGACGTGATTACCCTGGCCATGAATATGTACTCCCACGGCGTTGACCCGGAGCTGGACTTCACCGATATGCCCGCCATCTGCAAGACCTACGAGGAATGCACCCGGATGCACGTCTATGAGCGCAGCCCCTACGCCGGTTCTCTGGTCTTCGCCGCCTTCTCCGGCTCCCACCAGGACGCCATCGCCAAGGGCATGGCCTGGCGGAAGGAAAAGAATCTCCACCAGTGGACGGTTCCCTACCTGCCGGTGGATCCCCAGGACATCAGCCGCACCTACGACGCCGACGTCATCCGGGTCAATTCTCAGAGCGGCAAGGGCGGCATCGGATATCTTCTGGAGCAGGCCTACGGCTACATCCTGCCGCCGAAGATGCGCGAGCACCTGAGCTATCAGTGCAAGTCCGTCTCCGACCACGACCATCGGGAGCTGAAAGCCGAGGACGTGCTGGCCATCTTCATGGATCACTATCTGAATGTAAACCACCCCTTGGCCATTTCCTCCCTCCATTTCACCCAGAATGCCGAGGGCGTGGATGCCATCGTCACCTTCCTGCGCCATGGTCGGGAAACCACCGTCCAGAGCAAGGGCAACGGCTCCCTGGATGCGGTGAGCAACGCCCTCAAGGCCTACTCCGGTGCCGACTACACCCTGAAGGTCTACACCGAGCACTCCGTCCAGGAGCGCAGCTCCGGCTCCACCGCCGCAGCCTATATCGGCCTGGAAGCGCCCGACGGCACCATGTACTGGGGTGCGGGCACGGACACGGATATCATCAAGGCCAGTGCCGGCGCGCTGATCGGTGCCTACAATAATATGACGAACAAGTGAGGTTTTTACCATGGGCATGACATTAACGCAGAAAATTCTCGCTTCCCACGCAGGACTTCCAGTTGTAACCCCCGGTCAGCTGATCCAGGCCAAGCTGGACATCGTCCTGGGCAACGACATCACCACTCCCGTGGCCATCAACGAATTCACCAAGAACGGCTTTGATACCGTTTTCGACAAGGATAAAATCGCCATCGTTCTCGACCACTTCGTTCCCAACAAGGACATCAAGGCCGCGGAGCAGAGCAAGCAGTGCCGCCAGTTTGCCTGTGCCCACTGCGTCAGCCATTTCTACGACGTAGGCAAAATGGGCATCGAGCACGCTCTGCTTCCCGAGCAGGGTGTGGTCACCGCCGGTGACTGCATCATCGGCGCGGACAGCCACACCTGCACCTACGGTGCCCTGGGCGCTTTCTCCACCGGCGTCGGCTCCACGGATATGGCCGCCGGCATGGCAACCGGCGAGGCCTGGTTCAAGGTTCCCGCCGCCATCCGCTTCCATCTCACCGGCAAGCTTCCCAGGAGTTGCAGCGGCAAGGACGTGATTCTCACCATCATCGGCAAGATCGGTGTGGACGGTGCGCTGTATAAGTCCATGGAGTTTACCGGCCCCGGTGTTGCCGCCCTTACCATGGATGACCGGCTGTGCATCTGCAATATGGCCATCGAGGCCGGTGCCAAGAATGGCATCTTTCCTGTGGATGAGGTCACAATGAAGTACCTGGAAGGCCGCAGCGAGCGTGCCCCCAAGGTCTTTGAGGCCGACCCGGACGCTTCCTATGAGCAGACCGTTGAAATCGATCTGTCCGCCATCGTCCCCACCGTTGCCTGCCCCCACCTGCCGGAGAATACCCACCCCGCCCGGGAGCTGGGCAATGTCAAAATCGACCAGGTGGTCATCGGCAGCTGCACCAACGGCCGGATGGAGGACATGGAAACCGCTTACCGCATTCTGAAAGGCAATCACGTTGCCGACGGCGTGCGCTGCATTATCATTCCCGCCACCATGCGGATTTACCGGGAGTGCGTAGAGCGGGGCTACGTCACCGCCTTCATTGACGCCGGCGCGGTCGTCTCCACCCCCACCTGCGGGCCTTGCCTCGGCGGCTACATGGGCATTCTCGCCGCCGGTGAGCGGTGCGTTGCCACCACCAACCGGAACTTTGTCGGCCGGATGGGCCATGTGGACAGCGAGGTCTACCTCGCCAGCCCCGCCACTGCCGCCGCTTCCGCCCTGACCGGCTTCATCACCGAACCCAAGGAGGACTGAACCATGAATACCCAGGGAACCGTTTTCAAATACCCGGACAACGTGGATACCGATGTCATCATCCCCGCCCGGTACTTAAACACCGCCGATGCCAAGGAGCTGGCCAAGCACTGCATGGAGGACATTGACAAGAGCTTCGTAAACCGGGTTCACCCCGGCGACATCATGGTTGCCGGCTGGAACTTCGGCTGCGGCTCCTCCCGGGAGCACGCCCCCCTCGTCATCAAGACCTGCGGCACCGGCTGCGTCATCGCCAAGTCCTTCGCCCGGATCTTCTACCGGAACGCCATCAACATCGGCCTGCCCATTCTGGAGTGCGAGACCGCGGCGGAAGAAATTCAGGCTGGCGATCAGGTCAGCGTGGACTTTGACACCGGCATCATTACGGATGTCACCACCGGTAAAACCTACCGGGCAGAGCCCTTCCCGGCGTTCATCCAGAACATTATAAAAAAGGGCGGCCTGCTTGCATCCTTGAAGGAGATGTGATAAAATGACGAAACGCATCGCACTGATTCCCGGCGACGGCATCGGCCCGGAAATTGTAGCCCAGGCCAAGGCCGTTCTTGACCGGGTTGCCGAAATCTTCGGCCATGAATTTACCTATACCGAGGTTTCCATGGGCGGCAATGCCATCGACCGCTACGGCGACCCCCTGCCCCAGGAAATGCTTGACAAGTGTCTTGCCTCCGACTCCGTCCTTCTGGGTGCGGTTGGCGGCCCCAAATGGAACGGCGTACCCGGCCCCCAGCGACCCGAAAAGGGGCTTCTCCGGCTGCGTGCCGGCATGGGGGTCTACAGCAACAACCGCCCGGCAAAAATCTGGCCTCAGCTGGCCTCCGCCTCTCCCCTGAAGCCGGAGATTGTAGAGGGGGGCATCGACTTTCTCATCGTCCGGGAGCTCATCGGCGGCATTTACTTCGGCAAGCACGAAACCGTCACTGAAAACGGCGAACCCGTTGCCATTGACGAGCTGCGCTACACCGAAAGCGAAATCCGCCGGATTGGCCGCATCGGCTTTGAGACCGCCCAAAAGCGCAATCACAAGCTGTGCAGCGTGGAAAAGAGCAACGTGCTGGATTCCTCCCGTCTGTGGAAGAAGGTCATGCACCAGCTGGCTGCGGAATATCCGGACGTGGAACTGTCCGACATGCTGGTAGACAACTGCGCCATGCAGATTGTCAAGGATCCCAGTCAGTTTGACGTAATCGTCACGGAAAACATGTTCGGTGACATTCTCTCGGACGAAGCCTCCATGATTACCGGCTCCATCGGCATGATTCCCTCCTCCTCTCTGGGAGACGGCACCCGTGGCCTTTACGAGCCCATCCACGGCTCCGCCCCGGACATTGCGGGCAAGGACATTGCCAACCCCATCGGCACCATTCTGGCTGCGGCCATGATGCTCCGCTATTCCTTTGATATGGCAGCGGAAGCGGACTGCATCGAGTCTGCCGTCTCCGCCGTTCTGGATGGCGGTTATCGCACCGGCGACATTTTCAGCCCCGGCTGTACTCAGGTCGGCTGCCGGGAAATGGGCCGTCTGGTGACGGAACACTTGAAGAAAGGGTGATTTTATGGTTCTTTCCGGTTCGGATATTCTCGTTCGTACCCTGATCGAGCAGGGTGTGGACGTGGTTTTTGGCTATCCCGGCGGTCAGGTCATCAACATTTACGATTCCCTTTATAAATACCAGGGCGAGCTTCGCCATGTGCTGGCCGCTCACGAGCAGGGCGCGGCGCACGCCGCCGACGGCTACGCCCGGGCCACCGGCAAGGTGGGCGTGGTCATCGCCACCTCCGGCCCCGGCGCCACCAATCTGGTCACCGGCATCGCCACCGCCTACCTGGACTCCGTGCCCCTGGTGGCCATCACCGGCAACGTGCCCAGCTCCACCATCGGCACCGACGGCTTCCAGGAGGTGGACATCACCGGCGTAACGCTCCCCATTACCAAGCACAATTTCTTCGTCGGCTCCGTGGAGGAGCTGGCGGACACCCTTCGTCAGGCCATGCGCCTTGCCAAATCCGGCCGTCCCGGCCCGGTGCTCATTGATATTCCCAAGGACGTGCAGATTGCGTCCTGCGACTATGAACCCCAGCCCCCCATTCCGGCAGACGAGACCTTCCCCGCCAAGGATCTCCGGATTCAGCAGGCGGCAGAAACCATCAACGCCTCCCGAAAGCCCTTTATTTACTTCGGCGGCGGTCTCATCACCAGCGAGGCTCAGGACGAGCTTCTCCAGCTGGCAGAGCTCATCGACGCGCCCATCGGTTGCTCTCTCATGGGCATCTCCGGCGTTCCCACCGACTATCCCAGATTTCTGGGAATGCAGGGTATGCACGGCCACTACGCCTCCTCCACCGCCATGCACAACGCCGACTGCATCATTGCCCTGGGCTGCCGGTTCAACGATCGGGTCACCGGCAACCGGGCCAAATTCGCCGTAGGCGCGAAAATTGTCCATATTGACATTGACGGCGCGGAGCTGGGCAAGACCGTCTCCCCCATCCACGGTCTCCGGGGTGACGTGAAGAAAACCCTGCAAAAGCTTCTTCCTCTGCTTCACAAGGTCTCTCACCCGGACTGGCAGGCGCAGATTGACGAAATGCTTGTCCAGGAACAGGCAGGCCTGGACAGCCGGGAGGGCATGACCCCCCGGAATGTCATCACCACCCTGAACCGGTTCCTGGGAGAAAATACCCCCGTTGCCACCGATGTCGGTCAGCACCAGATGTGGGCTGCCCAGTACCTGAACCTGAAAACCAGCCGCCGGTTTCTTTCCAGCGGCGGCCTGGGCACCATGGGCTTCGGCATGGGTGCGGCCATCGGCGCGGCACTGGGCTGCGGCGAGCGTTCCGTGCTGGTCACCGGCGACGGCAGCTTCGGCATGAACCTGAACGAGCTGGCCACCGCCGTTGCCAATCAGATTCCCATGGTAATTCTGCTGCTGGACAACAACGTCCTTGGCATGGTTCGCCAGTGGCAGACCCTTTTCTTCGACAAGCACTATTCCAATACCAACCTGGATGCCCGGAAGACGGATTTCGTCAAACTGGCTGAAGCCTTCGGTGCGGAAGGTGCCCGGGCTCTGACCATCCCGGAGCTGGAAGCGGCTCTTGCCAAGGCCTTCTCCTGGAACGGCCCCTATCTCATCGACTGCGCCATTGACCGGGACGAGTTCGTCCTTCCCATGCTTCCTCCCGGCGGCTCCATGGACGACATCATTACAAGGATCGGTGACTGATATGAAAACATTTTCCGTAGCCATTCTGGTCAACAATCAGTTCGGCGTTCTGAACCGGGTCACCAGCATGTTCCGCCGCCGTCAGTTCAACATCATCTCCCTGACCGTCTCCGAAACCGAGTCCGAGAAATTTTCCCGGATCACCGTCCGTTCCGAAGGGGACGGGATGAAGAAGGAGCAGCTGATCAACCAGCTCTACAAGCTTCCGGACGTGGTGTCCATTGCGGAGCTGGACAACCTGGACACCGTCAGCCGGGAGCTGCTGCTCATCAAGGTGCGCAATGACCCGGCTGTCCGGGGAGAGATCAGCGCCGCCTCCGATGCCTACGAGGGTAAGATCGTGGACTTCACCAAGGATTCCATCATCATCCAGATGATCGGCGACAGCCGGAAGATCGACAACTTCGTCACCCTGATGAAGGAGTATGAAATTCTCGAAATCTGCCGGACGGGCATTGTGGCGCTGCAAAGAGGCTCCACCACCATCCGCAAAGTCAACCTGTAAACCCCATCCGTTTTCGGATGCACATTTATCAAAGAAAGGATAATTCCCATGAACCGTATTTTTTATCAGCAGGACTGTGACCTTCAGAAGCTGGCAGGCAAGACCGTTGCCATCATCGGCTACGGCTCCCAGGGTCACGCCCACGCCCTTAACCTGAAGGAGAGCGGCGTGAACGTCATCGTCGGTCTGTACACCGGCTCCAAGAGCTGGGCCAAGGCCGAAGCCCAGGGCATGACCGTCATGACCGCCGCGGAAGCCACCAAGGCCGCCGATATCATCATGATCCTGATCAACGACGAGAAGCAGGCCGCCCTGTACAAGCAGAGCATCGAGCCCAACCTGGCTCCCGGCAAGACCCTGGCTTTCGCCCACGGCTTCAACATCCACTTCGGCTGCATCAAGCCCCCCAAGGACGTGAACGTCATAATGATCGCCCCCAAGGGCCCCGGCCACACCGTGCGCAGCGAGTACCTGGCAGGTAAGGGCGTGCCCTGCCTGATCGCCGTAGAGCAGGACGCCACCGGCGATGCCTGGGACATTGGTCTGGCTTACGCGCTGGGCATCGGCGGTGCCCGTGCCGGCGTGCTGGAAACCGACTTCCGCACCGAGACCGAGACCGACCTCTTCGGCGAGCAGGCCGTTCTGTGCGGCGGCGTGTGCGCTCTGATGCAGGCGGGCTTTGAGACCCTGTGCGAGGCCGGCTACGATCCCCGGAACGCCTATTTCGAGTGCATCCATGAGATGAAGCTGATCGTTGACCTCATCTACCAGTCCGGCTTCAGCGGTATGCGCTACTCCATCTCCAACACCGCCGAGTACGGCGACTACGTCACCGGCCCCAAGATCATCACCGCCGAGACCAAGAAGGCCATGAAGCAGATTCTGTCCGACATCCAGGACGGCACCTTCGCCAAGGACTTCCTGCTGGATATGTCCTCCGCCGGTGCCCAGGTGCACTTCAACGCCATGCGCAAGCTGGCCTCCGAGCATCCCTCCGAGGTCGTCGGCCGGGAAGTCCGGAAGCTCTACAGCTGGAGCGACGAGGATCAGCTCATCAACAACTAATTCTGCCCAAAACGCTGTCATTGCGAGCCAGTGGTGCTCCGCGCAGCGAATCAAAATTATAATAACTGCCGGTGGCAGTTATACCATAATGTAACTCAGACTGGCGTGGCCCCCTCCGGGGATTCCCCCCCGGTCGCAATCCGTTCCTCTCGTTCCCCACTTGGCTCCCACTCTGGGGGAGCTGGCGGCGAAGCCGACTGAGAGGGGAAAATCGACCTCTCCGCCTCCGGCACCTCTCCCATAGGGAGAGGCAAGTGGCTCTCATTGACGCAGTTTTACAATCCCTCAGTCAAAAATCAGAGATTTTTGCCAGCTTCCTTTCCACAAGGGAGCCTGTCCCCTCCATTGCAGACCGGCACTCCCGGTCTGCAATGTCCATATTTCCAAAGAAAGAGGAAACTCCTATGATGATGAAAGACAAGGTCGTGAACGGCCCCCAGAACGCCACCCACCGCAGTCTTTACCATGCCCTGGGCCTGACCGAGGAGGAGCAGCAGCGTCCCCTCATCGCCGTGGTCAGCTCCTACAACGAGATCGTCCCCGGCCACATGAACCTGGATAAGATTGTGGATGCCGTAAAGCTGGGCGTAGCCATGGCCGGCGGCACCCCCATCGTTTTCCCCGCCATTGCCGTCTGCGACGGCATTGCCATGGGACACGAGGGCATGAAGTATTCCCTGGTCACCCGGGATCTGATCGCCGACTCCACCGAGGCCATGCTCAAGGCCCACGGCTTTGACGGCGCGGTCATGGTTCCCAACTGCGACAAGAACGTGCCGGGTCTGCTGATGGCAGCCGCCCGGGTGAATATCCCCACCATTTTCGTCAGCGGCGGCCCCATGCTGGCCGGTCGGGTAGACGGCAAGAAAACCAGCCTGTCCAGCATGTTCGAGGCCGTGGGTGCCTATACCGCCGGTAAGATTGACGAAGCCCGGCTCACCTACTGCGAGAAGAATACCTGCCCCACCTGCGGCTCCTGCTCCGGCATGTACACCGCCAACTCCATGAACTGCCTGACGGAGGTTCTGGGCATGGGTCTGCGGGGCAACGGCACCATTCCCGCAGTCTATTCCGCCCGGATTGAGCTTGCCAAACACGCCGGTATGCAGGTCATGGAGCTGGTGCGCAAAGGCATCCGCCCCAGAGACATCATGACCCCCGCCGCCATCCGCAACGCCCTCACCGCCGACATGGCTCTGGGCTGCTCCACCAATTCCATGCTCCATCTGCCCGCCATCGCCAACGAGTGCGGCGTGGACTTCAATCTGGACATGGCCAATGAAATCAGTGCCGTCACCCCCAACCTGTGCCATCTGGCTCCCGCCGGCCCCACCTATATGGAGGACCTGAACGCCGCCGGCGGTGTCTACGCCGTCCTCAAGGAGCTGACCAAGAAGCACCTTCTTGACACCTCCGTCCTCACCGTCACCGGCAAAACCCTGGGCGAGAACATCGCCGATGCCGAGAACATTGACCCCACCGTCATCCGTCCCGTGGAGAACCCCTATTCCCCCACCGGCGGCATTGCCGTTCTCCGGGGCAACCTGGCTCCCGAGGGCAGCGTGGTCAAGCGCAGCGCGGTGCTGCCGGAAATGCTGGTGCATGAGGGCCCCGCCCGGGTCTTCGACAGCGAGGAGGAGGCCCAGGCCGCCATCAACGCAGGTGCCATTCATCCCGGTGACGTGGTGGTCATCCGCTACGAAGGCCCCAAGGGCGGCCCGGGTATGCGGGAAATGCTGAACCCCACCTCTGCCATCATGGGCATGGGTCTGGGCAATTCCGTGGCGCTCATCACCGACGGTCGGTTCTCCGGTGCCACCCGGGGGGCCTGCATCGGCCACGTCTCTCCGGAAGCCGCCTCCGGCGGCCCCATCGGCATTGTCCGGGAGGGAGACATGATCTCCATCGATATCCCGAATAGCCGCCTGGAGCTGAAAATCTCCGATGAGGAGCTGGCCGCCCGGCTGGCCGCCTTCACCCCCAAGAAGAAGGAGCTGTCCGGCTATCTGAAACGCTATGCCGCCCTGGTTTCCAGCGGCGCGAAGGGTGCGATTCTGAACGTATGAAGCTGACAGAACTCTATCTCAGGCTCCAGTCCCTGGCAATTTTCCGCAGTCTTTTGTCCGACCCGGTGCTGGAAGCCCTGGTTTCCTTCCTGGGAGCCGGGGACACCGCCCAGGCGGTGTCCCGGTACGCGGAGTTTGTCTGCCGGCTTTACGCCACGGGCAAGCGGACTCTGGCCGGCTACATCCAGCACATCGTTACAAATGACGAGAACGCCTACATCCGCATGATCGGCTCCGGGGCTGCCCCCTGGCCGGAAATGGAGGACGTGGTGACCCGGGAGCTGGAGGTCTTTCAGGCCGTAGCCAACCTGACCCCGGAAAGCCTTCGGGAAGCCGTAGATTGGGATGGCTATCTTCCCCGGTTTGCCGGAAAGCAGGTGGACATTCCCGCCAGCTACCGTCAGCGGTGCGCCAACATCCACAGGTACGGCTACGGCATTTACGCCAAGTACATCATGTTCTACCTGGACGAGGGCAACCGGATTGTGCCGGTCATCAACCCGGATCAGACCCGGCTGTCCTCTCTGGTCGATTACAAGCGGGAGCAGAAGATTATCCTGGACAATACCCTTGCCCTTCTGGAGGGCAAGCCCGCCGCCAACATTCTGCTCACCGGCGACGCGGGCACCGGCAAGTCCTCCACCGTCAAGGCCGTGGTCAACGAGCTTCACGACCGGGGTCTGCGGATTCTGGAGGTGCGCAAGGAGCAGCTTCACGCTATTCCCGCCATTTTGGATGCCCTGAACACCAACCCCCTGAAATTCATCCTCTTCATCGACGATCTGTCCTTCCAGAAGGATGACGACAATTTCAGTGCCCTCAAGGCAATTCTGGAGGGCAGCGTGTCTGCCAAGAGTGCCAACGTGGTGATTTACGCCACCTCCAACCGCCGCCACCTGGTGAAGGAAAGCTTCTCCCAGCGGGAGGGGGACGACATCCACCGCAACGACACCATGCAGGAAATCATCTCCCTGTCCGAGCGGTTCGGCATTCAGGTCACCTTCCAGAAGCCCACCAAGGAAGTCTACCTGAGCATTGTCCGTCATCTGGCCCGGGAAAAGGGCATCGTCATGGAGGATTCCGAGCTGGACTTGCTTGCTGAGCGCTTTGCCCTTGGCCGGGGCGGCCGTTCCGCCCGGGCCGCCAACCAGTTCATCGACAGTCTCATTTCCCAGTCATAGCTGAGTCTGCCGTTAGAACGTTGTCATTGCGAGCCAGTGCTCACACTGGCGTGGCAATCCCCCGGTTTTTCCGAGAACCTTCGAAATAACACTCCTCACCCACAAACGGCTCCCCAATTGGGGAGCCGTTTTCATCCCTTTCCCAACTTTTTCTTCGTAATTTTTACCAAATATCTTGCAATCTATTTGTTGAAGTGCTATAATGCAAAATTGAAAGTTTGTGTCAAGTTACTTCAAAAAGGAGATATTTTATATGGTTTCTCAGGACAAAATCCGTAATATTGCCATCATTGCCCACGTTGACCATGGCAAAACCACCCTGGTAGACGAAATGCTCAAGCAGGGCGGCATCTACCGGGAGAATCAGGCCACCGTGGAGCGGGTCATGGATTCCGGCGATCTGGAGCGGGAGCGTGGCATCACCATTCTGGCCAAGAACACCTCCGTCCACTACAAGGACTACAAGATCAACATCGTGGACACTCCGGGCCACGCCGATTTCAGCGGCGAGGTAGAGCGGATTCTGAAGATGGTCAACGGCGTTATTCTGCTGGTGGATGCCGCCGAAGGCCCCATGCCCCAGACCCGGTTCGTCCTTCAGAAGGCTCTGGAGCTGGGTCACAAGGTCATTGTGGCTGTGAACAAGATCGATAAGCCCGATGCCCGTGTCCATGAGGTCATGGACGAGGTTCTGGAGCTGCTGCTGGAGCTGGACGCCACCGATGAGCAGTTCAATTCCCCCACGATCTTCTGCTCCGGCCGTCAGGGCACCGCTTCCTACGGCCCCGATGAAGTGGGCACCGATCTGACCCCCCTGTTTGAAACCATCGTCAACTATATTCCCGCCCCCGGCGGCGACGATACCGCCCCCCTGCAGCTGCTGGTTTCCTCCATCGACTACAATGAATATGTAGGCCGGATCGCCGTGGGTCGTGTGGAGCGGGGCACTATCAAGGTCAATCAGGAAGTCACCATCTGCGACTACCACGATCCTGACGTGAAGCAGCGGGGCAAGGTGGTTGCCCTGTATGAGTTCGACGGCCTGGCCAAGAACCCCATCCCCGAAGCCCACGCCGGCGAAATCGTCGCCCTGTCCGGCATGGCGGACATCACCATCGGCCGTACCCTGTGTGCCCCGGACTGCGTGGAGCCTCTGCCCTTCGTGAAGATTTCCGATCCCACCATTGAAATGACCTTCGCCGTCAACGACTCTCCCTTTGCCGGCAAGGAGGGCAAGTTTGTCACCTCCCGGAACCTCCGGGATCGGCTGGAAAAGGAGCTTCTCAAGGACGTGTCCCTGCACGTCACCGAGCAGGGCACCGATGCCTTCAACGTAGCCGGCCGGGGCGAAATGCACCTTAGTATCCTCATGGAGACCATGCGCCGGGAAGGCTACGAGTTCTCCGTGTCCACCCCCCGTGTGCTGACCAAGACCATTGACGGCAAGCTCTGCGAGCCCATCGAGCGGATGGTCGCCGACGTGCCGGAGGAGTGCATGGGCTCCGTCATCGAGAAAATGGGTCGCCGGAAGGGTGATCTTCTGGGCATGACCCCCATGGGCAGCCGTTACCGTCTGGAGTTCCTGGTTCCCTCCCGGGGTCTGTTCGGCTACCGGAACGAGTTCCTGACGGACACCCGGGGCGAGGGCATCATGTCCTCCGTGCTGGATTCCTACGCCCCCATGAAGGGCGAGATTGAGCGCCGTCAGGTGGGCTCCCTCATCGCCTTTGAGACCGGCGAGGCCGTGACCTACGGTTTGGCCGCCGCTCAGGAGCGGGGCGCCCTGTTCATCGGCGCCGGTACCCCCGTCTACGCCGGCATGGTGGTAGGCGTGTGCAGCCGGAACGAGGACATGACCGTCAACGTCTGCAAGCGCAAGCAGCTGACCAACATGCGTGCCGCCGGCTCCGACGAGGCCACCCGGCTCACGCCCCCCAAGATCATGTCCCTGGAGCAGTGCCTGGAATTCCTGGCCGACGACGAGCTGCTGGAATGCACCCCCAAGAGCCTGCGGATCCGCAAGCGGGAGCTGGATCACAGCATCCGTATGCGCAACCTGATGAAAAAGCGCGCTCAGGAGCAGGGCTAAAAATCATGAATACACGCCTTTGGGCACTGCTGTTGGCAACTGCCCTGTGCCTGAGCGGCTGCGCTCAGGCCGCCCCGGAGGCTCCTGCCTCCGAGGCGATTTCCGAAACCTTCCAGCCGATAGCTGTGACAGAAGCCCCGGCAACCTCCGAGTCTACTGTTTCTCTGCCCCAGCCGGTGACCACCCTGCTGACCTTCGTGGGTGACTGCACCCTGGGTGCCAACCCCAGCAATTACTATGCGGGCAGCGGCTTCATCCAGACCATCGGCGAAAATTACGACTACCCCTTCCGGAACGTAGCCGTCTATTTTCAGAACGACAACGCCACCCTCGCCAATCTGGAAGGCCCCCTGACCGACTCCGGAAACCCGGCGGACAAAACCCACACCTTCCGAGGCCCCACGGCCTACAGCCAGATTCTCACGGAAGGTTCCGTGGACATCGTGACCCTGGCTAACAACCACACCCTGGACTATGGCCAAACCGGCTATGATTCCACGGTAAAAACCCTGAAAGAAGCGAATGTTCCCTTTGTGGAGCGGGACGGCACCTGTCTCGTCACCCTGAACACCGGCCTGAAAGTCGGCCTGTATGGCATGGTCTACTATGATCTCAACCGGCAGGCCATGGAAGATAGCATCTCTGACCTCCAATCCCAGGGAGCCGACCTGATTGTCGTGGCCCCCCACTGGGGCGTGGAGGGCAGCTACCGTCCCACCCAGGAGCAGATGGATCTGGCCCACGCCGCCATTGACGCGGGAGCGGATATCGTCTGGGGCAGCCATCCCCATGTGCTCCAGCCCATTGAGGAGTATAAGGACGGTCTGATTCTCTATTCCATGGGCAACTTCTGCTTCGGCGGCAACGGTGCCCCGGGGGATTTGGACACGGTGCTCATCCAGCAGGAGGTCGTAAAAACCCCGGACGGCCGGGTGAGCCTGGGAAAGCGGAAGGTTGTCCCCTGCTCCATCGGCTCCGCGCCCGGGAAGAACAACTATCAGCCCACCCCTTTGGATGTGGATTCCGAGGGCTACGACCGGGTGCTCCGGAAGCTGGAGGGCACCTTCTCCGGCCCCAATCTAAAAATCCGCAAAATCGGGAAATAAATATTGACCAAACCGCTTTTTTCGGTTATAATGGTCAGGCGTGACTGTGAAGGTCACAAAATTCGTGTTGCTGCGGTCAAATTTGACTGTTGAGCATATTGATTTTTGACAGGAGGTGTAAGTGTTATGAAGCGTACCTATCAGCCCAGCCGTCGTCACCGTTCCAAGGTTCATGGTTTCCGCCAGAGAATGGCTACTTCCAACGGCCGTAAGGTTCTGGCCCGCCGTCGTGCGAAGGGCCGCAAGGTTCTGTCCGCCTGATGCGCCTGTCCGTAGGTCGAAACAAACGGAATATGCGCCTAAGAGCGAAACGGGAGCTACAGCGGGGTGAATGACGCATTCGCCCCGCTCCCTTTTTATAGGGGGAAGCCCCAGATAAAACCGCCTGCGGCCGAGCAGCGGATCTTTCGCCCTCAGCCTTCGGTTTGAAAAACGGGCAATACACAAAGTATTCCCTCGTTTTCCAAACCTTGCCTGAGAACAAAATCTCTCGCTGTCGGCTCTTGCCGATTTCATCTGGTACTTCCCTGATGGCCACCTTAAAGTCGGTCAGAAAATCGTATCTCCTTCAAATTCGCTCCCGCATATGAGGATAATTCCATGAAGTATTCCACAAGCTTAAAACTCAATCATGTTTTTCGCCGGCTGTACCACACCTCCGGCTTTGGGGATGGCTTCCTCGTGCTTTACGCCCGGAAGAACCGGACTCCAGGCAATCGGGTGGGTATTACCGTAAGCAAGAAGCTGGGAAAGGCTCATGTGCGCAACCGCACCCGCCGCCGTCTCCGGGAAATCTACCGCCTCAATGAAGCCCTGTTTTCCCCGGGCTGGGACATTGTGGTGGTTGCCCGGTCGAAAGCCGTGGATGCGCCCTTTTCGCTTTTGACCCATAGCTATCTGGCTCTGGCGAAAAAAGCCGGAATTCTTCGGGAAGGCACGGAACTATGAAACATGTGCTTCTTTCCCTCATTTCCTTCTATCAGCGCAATATTTCCCCCTATTTTCCGGCCCGGTGCCGGTTCCGGCCTACCTGCAGTGCCTACGCCCTGGAAGCAATTGGCAAGTATGGGGCATGGAAGGGCGGTCTGCTCGCCCTGCGGCGTTTTCTACGCTGCAATCCCTTCTATCACGGGGATATCTATGATCCTGTCCCTTGACTGCGTTTCCCACAACTTTAAGGAGGAAAGCCAATGATTCTCGCATTCAACCTCAGTGACATTGTCACCGTCCCCTTCGGCTGGCTGCTGGCTCAGCTGTACCACTTTACGGATAACTACGGTGCCGCCCTGATTATCTTCGCCCTGGCGGTGCAGGCCATTCTGACCCCCATCAATGCCAAGGCCAAGAAGGGCATGATGGGCATGTCCCGTCTGACCCCTCAGATTCAGGATATCCAGCGCCGCTACGCCAACGACCCCCAGAAGCAGCAGGAGCTGACCCAGAAGCTCTATCAGGAACAGGGTGTCTCCATGACCGGCGGCTGCCTGTGGAGCTTCATCCCCATGCTGATACTGATTCCCCTGTACTCCGTCATCCGTCAGCCCCTGACCTACATTCTGATGGAGACCCCGGAGCATGTTTCCGAGATCATCCGGGTCATGAAGGAGCTGGCTCCGGAGATTTTCAGCAAGAACAGCTACTATGACCAGGTTTCCGCCGCCCAGGCCATTCACCTGTACGCCGACCAGCTCAGAGCTGCCATTCCCGGCATCAGTGAAGCCACGCTTCTGGGCATGAACTTCAACTTCCTGGGCATCAACCTGGGTGCCATCCCCCAGTTCAACATTTTCAGTGCCACCTGGGCCTGGGACTGGGCTCACATCGGTGCCTTCCTGATTCCCTGCCTGTCCGCCGGCTCTCAGGTGCTCCAGATGTGGATCAGCCAGAAGACCAACAATTCCGTCATCACCAATGACAAGGGCATCCAGGATGAGGAAACCGCCAAGAATTCCCAGGCGGCTCAGACCAGCCAGACCATGATGTGGATGATGCCGCTCATGTCTTTGTGGATCGGCTTCACCCTGTCCGCCGGTCTGTCCCTGTACTGGTTCATCGGCGGTGTGTTCCGCATGATTACCGACCCCATCATGACCAACCACTACCGCAAAATCTACGACGCCGAGGATGCCGTCCGGCTCCAGAAGGCGTTGGAGCAGGAGCGTATTGAGGCTGAGAAGGAGCGCATCCGTGCCGAGCGCCGGGCTGCCAATCCCGACGGCATCACCGCCAACACCAGCAAGAAGAAGCTGCAAAAGCAGCAGCGGGATCAGGAGCAGGCGGCAAAGGCCGAGGCTGCCCGGGAGTATGCCGCAAAGAAGGGCATTGTCATCCAGGAAGAGGACACTTCCGACTGCATGTCCGGCATTCCCAGCCGCCCCTACTGCAAGGGTCGGAACTATGACCCCAACCGCTACAGCGCAACGGAGGAATAAACTATGGAAAAGACCATCGTATCCACCGGTAAGACCATCGATCTGGCCGTTGAGGCCGCTCTGAACCAGCTGGGTCTGGATCGGGACAGTGTTTCCGTCATGGTGCTCCAACAGGCCAAGTCCGGCTTCCTGGGCTTCGGCGCTCAGCCCGCCAAGGTTCAGCTTTCTTATGAAGTGCCCGATCCCGTTGAGGAAAAGGTGCCTGAGAAGCCCAAGAGTGCCCTGGGCAGTGCCTCCCGCTCCAAGCCCAAGGCCACCGCTCTGCCCGACACGGCAAAGCCCCAGCCCCCCAAGCCGGAGGCTCCCAAGGCCGAGGCTCCCAAGCCTGCTGCCCCCGCTGCCGAGCCGCCCCGTCAGGACAAGCCCGCCGCACCCAAGCCTCCCAGAGCCCCCCGTCCCGAGCGGAAATTTGACGCCCCCAAGGCTCCCCGGGAGCCCCGTCCCGAGCGGAAGGTCGAGCCTCCCAAGGAATATACCCCTGCGGAGCCCGGCTCTACCGAGGAAAAGATTGAGCAGTTCATTCAGGGTCTGCTGGAGCACATGGGCTCCAAGGCCGTGCCCCACTGCTGGAAGGTGGACGGCAATACCTATAAGGTCGATCTGACCGGCGAGGATCTGGGCTACCTGATCGGCCGCCGGGGCGACACCCTGGATGCCATTCAGCATCTGACCAACTACACCGTGAACCGGGATGTGGACGGTCATATCCGGGTGAACGTAGATGCCGAGAGCTACCGGGAGAAGCGGGAGGACAGCCTCCGCCGCTACGCCCGGAAGAAGGCTCAGCAGGTGCTGAAGGCTCGCCGCCGTACCACTCTGGAGCCTATGAACGCCTACGAGCGGCATGTGATTCACGCCGCCCTTCAGGACATGGAGAACATCACCACCCATTCCACCGGTGTGGAGCCTAACCGCCGGGTGGTCATCGAGTACGTCCGTTAACCCCACCCAAAAGCAAAAGAAGCCCAGCCGGATTTCCCGGCCGGGCTTCTTTTTGTATGTTCGTGAAATCTTACGAAGGAATCCCTAGAGGCCGATACCCTTCATCGGCCTGTTATCATACCCGGAAAATCCGGAACGGTGTGTTCCGTCGCTCCAATGCGCTCTTCACAAAAACGCTAAGGAACCCTTACTCCTTCGTGCTCACCAGCTTCTCCAGGCTCTTTCGTGTCTTCACCCGCAGGGTCTCCCCTTCCGCGGCGTATCCCAGAGTAATCACCAGCCGGGCGGGGGCGTCCAGCCCCGTAATCTCCCGGAGCTTCTTGTCGTCGATCCACCCCAGAATACAGCTGCCCAGTCCCTGAGCCGTGGCTTCCGCGGTCAGATAGGCGGCGGCAATGCCGATATCGATGGAGCGGTAGTCGTTGTTCTTCATTTTCGCCCCCAGGCCGGCGGACTTGCTGTAGGGCTGCTCGGAAATCACAATGAGCACCGGTGCCTGGGGCGCAAACTTATTCATCCCCATCCCCTGGCAGGCCTTGGCGGCGGCCTTTGCCGCCTCCCCTTTGCAGACTGTCAGGTGGTAGGGCTGACTGTTGCAGGCAGAGGGAGCCAGCCTTACCGCCTCCAGAACGGCGTTCAGCTTTTCTTCCTCCACCGGTCGGGAATCATAGCTCCGGCAGGACTGCCGGGCGTTGGCAATTTTCAGAAAATCCATAGGGATACCCTCCATTGATTTTGCGGGCAGCTGTGACAGTCGCTGCCCGACTCCGCCAGTCCCTGGCTGCTTTGGTCTGTTACATCCGGCTCTTGATCGCGGAAATCAGCAGATCTCCCGCCACCACCCGATCCTCCGCGGCAAATCCTTCCGCGAAATTGTCGGAATAGAGCACCTGGGCGTTGGGCGGGAACTCCTCGTCCCCCTCCCAGACCAGAATCCGCATCCGGTAGCCCCCGATCAGGTCAAACTGGAAGCCCGCGTCGCCGTTGGGCAGGGGCAGCCCTCCCAGGCTCTCCGCCGCCGCCCGGAACGCCGCCAACCGGGTTCCGAAGGTGAAGGCCGCCCGGGTCAGCACCCGGCCGGTGTAGGGCTTGATGTACATTTCCCCCCAGGGCATTTCCCGGAAGGTCTTCCACTGACCCTGCCAGGCCACGTCCCGGCTTTCCAGCAGATAGCGAAGCAAAAAGGTCTGGGCAGGCAGGGTAGGCGCCGACCCATTGTCCAGGGCGCAGATGGCGTAGTCCGGGTGCCGGATGGCATATTCCCGCCCCAGAAGCCCCACCACAAATTCCTTTCCGTCCCAACGGACGCTGGGCAGCCGGGAAAGGGCTTCTTCCGGGTTCAGCGCCCGGAATTTTTCCTCGTAGAAGGCAAAGGGCACTTCTTCCTTGTGATTCTCAATTTCCATGTTATCTCTCCTGAATGCTGTGGGGGAACAGGCTCCGGTCGGTGTGGGGCAGGAAGCAGGCGGCCACGAAGGAATCCATGTAGCCGGGATAGGTGCTCAGCTCCAGATAGGTCATGTTGGCGGCCACCTCGGCGCACTTGGCCTCGGCCTCGTTGCTCATGACCATGGCGTAGGCGCCGGTGAGGGAGGAATTTCCGATATAATGGAACTTTTCAATGTCCACATCCGGGAACATGCCGATATTCACGGCGTTTTTCATGTTGATTCCGCTGCCGATGCCACCGGCAACGTAAACCCGGTCGATCATATCCACGGTCATATCCACGGACTTGAGGAGCGTATCAATGGCGGAGAAAATCGCGCCCTTGGCACGGATGAAGTTGTCGATATCCACCTCGTTCAGGGAAACCTCCCGCTCGGTCTCGGATTCCTCCGGGAAGGCCACCACATACCGGCCCATACCGTGGGCATCCCGTTTCACCCGCTTGCCCTCCCGGACAAACAGACCCTTGGCGTTGATGATGCCGCAGCGATACAGCTCAGAAATCAGGTCGATGATACCGGAGCCGCAGATGCCCACACACTTCTGCCCCGCATCGCCAATAATAGAAGCGGTAGGCTCCATGGTGTCCACGTCAATGGTCACGGCCTCCATAGCGCCGTCGGTTGCCCGCATACCGCAGGAAATATCGCCGCCCTCAAAGGCCGGGCCGGCAGAGCAGGCGCAGCTCATCAGGAAGTCCCGGTTGCCGAAGACAATTTCGCCGTTGGTGCCCAGGTCGATGAACAGGCTCATTTCGTCCTTGTCCCAGATACCCGAGGCCAGAGTACCGGCGGTGATATCGCCGCCCACATAGGAGCCGATGTTCGGGGCGATCAGCACAGGAGCCAAGGGGTTGGCGGGCAGCTTCAGATCTCCTGCCAGCAGACCGTCCCAGTGGAAGAAGCTGGGCACATAAGGCTCCATCCGGACGCTCTGGGCATCCACGCCCACGAACAGGTGGTTCATGGTGGTGTTGGCACCCACACACAGCCGGAGAATGCTCCGGGCATTGATTCCGGCGGTCTTGCACAGGTTTGCCAGAATGGGCACCAGAGTCTCCTTCAGAATGGCATCCTGGAGCTTCTTTTTGCCGCCGGGCTTGCCCTGCTCAATGATTCGGTTGATGACGTCCGCGCCGTAGCGGATCTGACCGTTGCCGGAGGAACCCTTGGCCAGCAGCTTGCCGGAAGTCAGATCCGTCAGCACCATGGTCACGGTGGTAGTGCCGATATCGATGGCGCAGCCCACAATGGCAGTGTCCTCGGGGGCGCAGACCTCCATACATTCGAAGGTATCCCCCTTCTTTTCGCCCTTGACGCAGACGCGGAAATTGTTCTCCCGAAGGGTATGGGCCAGCTTCACCATCACCGGGAAAGGAATGCGCACATGCTCCACGCCCAGTGCGTCCTCGATGGCCCAGGTCAGCCGCTCGTTGTCGGGCATGGTGTCGTCCAGGGAGGGCTCTGCCAGCGTCAGCACCTGAGCCAGGTAAGCATTTTTGAAGTGAATACCGCTGTGCTTCAGATTCTCCTGGCATTCGTCGAAAATGGCAACCTCCTTGGGGCTGCTCAGGTCGGCGGTCTTCATCCGGGACTGGTAGGCGCTGGCAATGTCCGGCACGAAAATGGTGCAGTCGGCGATGACCTTGGAGGCGCAGGACAGCCGCCAGCCCTCCTTGTACTCATCGTCCGAAATATGCCGGGTGGGCATGGATTCCAGCTCGCCCTCCACCAGCTTGACACGGCACTTACCGCAGGAGCCGTTGCCGGAGCAGGGTGCGTCAATGGCCACATTGGAGCGGCGAGCCAGCTCCAGAAGGTTGTCGCCGACATTGCACTCGACGGTAACAGGCTTGCCGCCTTCGATTTGGAATACGACCTTTGGCATAAAGATAAGCCCCTTTCTTTTTGGGCGATGCCCTGCCATCCGGTGAAACTCACCGGAATCCCCAGGCAGAAAAATCACACCGCCTGAAATTGTATTTTTTCTTTTAGTATAGCATAGCTGCCTGCAATTGTCCAGCGAAATCAGTATTTTTTTACCTATATTAAATTTGATATGCCCCATCCACCCTGTCCCATGTCCCGAGCGAACTGCACCCCGATAGAAGCTGTGCTCACACTGGCGTGGTAATCCCCTTGCCCTTCCGAGAACCAATTAAGAATCAGTAGAGGGCGATGCCCTCATCGCCCCATTTTCATATATCGGCAGCATATGCCTACGCATGTCATTGCCCACAACTCCCCTTGCTGACCAAGGAGAGCCTAAAATTGCGCCCGGAAGGCTAAGCCTTCCGGGCGCACACAGAAAATCCAATTACATCAGAGGCTCCATGCCCAGAACCGGGTGATTCTTCTCGGTCAGCCAGTTCAGCAGCTCCTCGCAGTCGGTGGTGACGGTTTCGTCTGCCACCATGTCGGTGAAGTTGTCGATGCCGTAGAGCTCCTTGGCGGTCTTGTTCAGCTTCTCCGCCACATCGTCCTTCAGCTCCTTGGGCATCCAGACGATCCGCTCAATGCCGCCCTCGGCGTAGCAGAACTTCTTGGAGGAGATGAAGTGACGGCCGTGACCCATATAGCCGGGGGTCTGAACGCCGCCGCCGGTGCAGGAGGCCAGCTCGCCGAAGGTCATGCCCGCAGGGGTCATGCCGTTGTATTCCCGGTTGACGATGATCACGCCGTTGGAAACAGGCTCAATGCCGCAGATGCACTCGAAGCAGCCGCAGGAGGTCATGGGATCCTCCAGCAGGGAGTACAGAGTCACGTTCTCCACCGCACCGTGGGTGGCGTTGGCGATGGCAGCGTTGACGCTCTCGTACCGACCGGTGCGCTCGTCCAGGCAGCCTTCCTTGTAAATGGGCTGGCAGGGGCCGTTGGGGTTCAGCTCATTGGTGGCCTTGGCATCCAGCCAGGACACAGCGCCGCACAGACCCAGACGCTCGGGAGTAACCACACAGCAGTGGGCGGGGGCGAAGGACTGGCACAGAATGCAGGTGTAGTAGCGGTCAACGGACTCATCGGTCATAGAGGCCAGGCGGTCGTCACGGGCATCATACCGGGGCATAGCCACCTCGTCCCGGAACTTACCGGCCTGCTCGGCATCGGTGATCAGGGTAATCTGGCACTTGTCCACAACGGCGTCGAACTCGTCCATAATCATGACGTACAGCACCTCGGCGAAGTCCTTCAGCCGCAGGCCTGCCTCAAAGGCGGCGTTGGAAACACGCACACGCACCTGGTTCCGCTGGCCGGTGTGCATGACGCCCTCCATGTAGTTGTACCAGGCGTGGAACTTCCGCTCGATGACGGACTCAAAGTCGGGCTGCATCTTCTTACCGGCCACCTCAACGTAGGTCACCAGGGCCATCTCCTTGGCCTCGTCCAGATCGGGGCCAACGATATTGATCTTGTGATCCTCCACTTCGGAAGCGTCCTTCATCAGAACCAGCTCGGCGGTGGGGTTCTTGTTGGACCACATCTCGTTGTGCATATCGGCCCGACGGATGATTTCGCCCTCGAAGGCGGCGGCGAAGGCCACGGGGATGGGCAGCTCCTTCACCTTGATCTTGATGTTCCGCAGCTCCAGAGAGTGCTTGACCGTCTCGGCATGATCGGTAACGGACTCCAGGGCACCGGGCACCTGGTTCTCGCCCAGGTCGATGTCCACCACCACAGGGAAGCCCAGGGCGATGGCGCCGGCACCGGCGGAAACGACCACGGAATCGATGGCACCGAAGGTGTTGACAAAGGCGGGAACACGCTCCTTGGTGTAGGCCAGCAGCTGCGCCAGATTACCGGGCTGAACATTGCCGAAAATCAGAGCCGCACGGATAGCGACGGTGACGACATGGATGACAGCGGTCACGTCGTGACCCAGAGGGATGACCCGGAGCTCCAGACCCATCTTCACGCCGCCCTCGGCGCACTGCTCGATGCAGTCGCCTACCAGGAAGGTCATGATGCCCTTGGACTGGTAGTCCTTGACCACCTTCACAACGTCCGCGGCATTGTCTGCCTTGCCCAGCACCACGGCCACGCCGGGGATATCGCCGGTAACCAGGGGCACGCCCAGAGAACGGATGATGGGGTCGGACACGAAGCCGATGCCGGAATCGTTCTCGTAGGGGTTGCCGCCCTCCACATATTTCAAGCCTTCAATGATCTCCGCGCCCACGGCGGTGGCAAGACCGGCGTTCAGAGCCTGTCCCAGATCCTCCTGGCCGGTAATCAGGCTCTTCAGAACGTCCACGCAGGCAGGCAGATCGCCCAGGGTCTTGACCTTCACACCGGTCGCCGCATAGATCGTGGGGAAGAAGTAGGCCGTATCGGGGAATGCGATTTCCTTATCTGCGCCGTACTTGGCGATGGCATCCTTGACGGCGCCCTCGGTCAGTCCGGCGACGGCATTGGAGCCGCCGTAAATCAGATCGGTTAATACACTCATTTGAATTCCTCCCAAATATTCCGCAAAATTGAATTTATATAGAGCCGAATGGGCTGAATATACGAAATTTTTACTTTTTCTTCTTGGCTCGCTGTTTTTTCAGCAGAGCATGAAGGGCCTGGGCAAAGGCCTCAAATTCCGGCCTGCCCGCCTTCAGGATATATTCCTTGTCCGCCTTGACGATAAATTTCGTCATTCTTCCCGGAACGCTCGTCCGGTTTCCGTCTGCGGTAACGCCCTGGGCGGACTTGATTTTCTCCAGAGGCACCGCCTGAAAGCCGCCCTTTTTTTCCAGCAGCAGCCGTTTGTTTGTCAGAATCCACCGGCCTCCCCGCTGGGGGCAAACCGCCTGTACCGTTTCCCGGGGCAGAAGCACCGTGTCCAGGGTGCGGCGAAAATCCCGGAGCCGCCGGGTCCCCCGCTTTTGCAGATAAATATGGATGACAAGAGCCAGCATCGGCACCGCCATCGCCAGGATTCCCAGCTCGGTGGGGGTCATGGTTTTCTTTCCTTTCGGTCAAAAAGCAAAGTGGCTGGGAGGGAGGTTCCCTCCCAGCCGTGAATGCTTGGGATGTGTGTGTCCGCGTCAACAGGCACACAGACTTCACCCGAATCTGAGCAACTGATTACAGTTCCAGATAAGAGTCGGAGTACAGAACGTGGTTCTTGAAGATGTCGCAGGTCTTGATGGTCTCCATCAGCCGCAGGTCGTTAGGGTTGACGATGGCGGAGGTCAGACCCTGCATCATAGCCATGGCCACCAGCGTGGAGTCCATGACGGGACGCAGTGCCTTGGGGGCGCCGTTGGAGTTGTTGGACAGACCGCCGGTGGACTTCAGGCCCTTGTCGGAGAACATCTTGATGGCTTCCAGAACCTCCATCTGCTTGTCCTGCATACCCTTGACAACCAGGAACAAGGGGTCGAACCACAGGTCGTCAGAAGACATACCCAGGCTCAGGCCACGCTCAAGCATGGTGTCGCAGTGCATTTCACGCTCGGCATTGTCCTTGGCGATGCCGTCGGCGGAGCACAGCGCGAAGCAGATAGCATCGTTGGCGGCAGCCAGATCGATGTTGGTGATACGGGAGCCTGCATCGGCGGAGTTGATGATGGGCTTGCCATGGGTACGGTTGTAGACCTTGATACCGGCCTCGATAGCCCGCTTGTTGGCGGTATCCAGAGCCAGAGGCACGTTGTCAAAGTTCTCCTGCAGCAGTTTGACCGCCCACATCATGCGCTCGGGGCCGTCCTTCTCAGCAGGTCCGATGTTCAGATCCAGGTAAGTGGCACCGGCAGCGATCTGCTCGGCGGCACGCTTCAGGATGGGCTCGGGATCCCGCTCGTCCATAGCCTTGCGGATGGTAGGAGCGATGCAGTGGATACGTTCGCCGATGGTGACGAAGGTCTGGGACTCGGGGTTGTGACCCTTGTAGTGCACGCCCATGTCCACCACCTTGATCTCGGGCACCTTGGTAGCCAGCAGCTCGTCGAAGGACAGCTCCTTGACCTCCACCTGGGTGGCAGCCTTGGCGGCGTTCTCGGCGGCGGCGGCAGCGGCAGCGGCCTCGTACTCCTTGTCCTTCATGTACTTAGGCAGCTGAACGGCCTCCAGAGGGCCGACGACCACGTTCCAGCCGGGCAGCTTCTCGGAAATCTCGCCCTTCATGACGGCAACCTTGCCGGGGATGATCAGGGTACGGCTCTTGATCTTATTGGCAATGTCCAGATCCTCGAAGGTCTTCTTCACGGAGTTGGAGGAGAACTTACCGGCAGCCCAGGCAGTCAGAACGGACATGCCGGAGGCGTCGGTGATGATCAGGTTCACGGGCATGTTGGAGCGCTCCAGCTCGCCGGAGACCAGGAAGTAGGTCAGGGCGAAGTCCACGGTCAGCGCGCAGGGGCTGTTCTCGTCGGCACCGTTCAGGGGGTAGATCTTGGACTCCACCTTCATGGGCTTCTGAGGATCGGTGAAGATGTTCTGACGCAGGCCGTACAGAGGCAGAGCCTGGGCGTAGGTCATGTGCTCCATGACCAGGATGGAGCCGTACTTCTCGGTGAACATGGTGGCGTAGGCAGTCTGCAGGTGGTCGTCACCCTTGGCAAGCCGGGCAATGTTCACGATGGAGGGATAGCCGAAGCTCCGGTCGCCATCCTTGATGGCGGTGCGGCGAACCAGAACGGCGTTGGTCAGAGTCTCCTTGGCGGTCTTGCCGGTGACGTCCACCACCAGGTTCTTGTTGCCCTTGGCTTCCAGCTTCTTCACGGTGTCGTACAGATCGGACAGGGAACCGGCGGAAACGCCCAGCACCACGCCGTTCGCGGTAGCCAGCTCGCTCATAGCCTCCCAGTTGTCGGGGGTAGCGCCGTCCAGAATCACGTTCTTACCGGCGACCTCCAGAGCGGCCTTGGCGCACTCCACGTCCCAGCACTCCAGGATCAGGTCACGGCCGGTAGCGGCAGCCTTCTTCACCAGCTCCGCGTAGACAGCGGGATCGGACTGGGTGTTGGCCACGAACACGAACTCCACGTACATCCGCTCGCCGATACGCTCGTAGTCGATCTTCTGCAGACCGGCCAGCTTCGCGTCTGCCTCTTCGGCGGACAGGCTGGTGCCTACGGCCACGGCGTACAGATTCTTGTTGACCAGAGTCTTCTCGTGACGGAACAGGACAGTCTCACCGCCCAGCTTGTGACTACCGACGGTGATGGTCTTCATGGGAGGCGCGGTCTGCTCGTTGAGCATCGCCTTCGCGTCGTCAGAGAAGTAGGGGCACTTGTCGATCGACACAGCACCCTGCGCCACCTTCATGCAGAAAGCCATACAGGTGGGGCTGCCGCACTCCTTACAGTTTTTCTTAGGAGACAGCTTAA
>OIXQ01000130.1_pt1 | contig 37374 bp, 28 predicted proteins | sample 1587791 | NCBI WGS metagenome assembly OIXQ01 (sample SAMN03283273) | human gut metagenome | biome: human-associated habitat; material: feces | host: Homo sapiens | place: Peru | collected 2012
GACATTGATAACGAAAAGAATATCAATATTTATTAACTAAATTATTAATTGTATTATGAACAAAAAAGTACTTACACTTTGTGCTGGCTTCTTGTTGGCGGGTTCATTGACTGCAGCAGCTCAGGTTTGCCCTCAGAATGGTGAGTTCCCTTACCGTTCACGCATGGTAAAATCTGCGATGTTAGATGTGACTTTGCAGGATGTGAATAAGATTAACCAGGAGTATTATTACCAGTTGCAGGTTAACCCTGAAAGTTTGAAATTGACAGATGCAGATGGCGAATTCGTTTTGACAGCTGAACGTGATTATTCAACTGGCAAAATTTATTTGACAGCTCAGAAGTCAAACAACGCTACATTGACTCATTCATTGTGGAAAATCACAGTGAAAGATCGCACAGTTAACGGTCGTGTATATGTTTTTAGGAACAAAGAAACAAATTTTGAGTTGTCATTCGACCACATGAATGCTTTGCAATGCGACCCTACGACAGGTTTCATTGAATTTACTAATCCAGCAACAGGCAAGAAGAATGCCAATACTGACTGGAAATATGGTAAAGACGGTTTGATGGATGGTTGTAATTACAATTGGGCTTGGTACACTACTGATTATAAAGAGAACACTTTTGACTATAAGAAAGTTTATTCTTATTTCCACAATGGCACTGACTCTGTAATGGCCATGTTCGCTGTTCAAAAAGGCACTAATGTTGCAGACAAAGTATATAACCAGATTGAAGATGGCAGAAAAGTTGTTGATGGTTTGTCTGAAGCTGGTTTGGATGGAACTGCAGATAATGGTTTCGCAATTGTAGCCTATAAAACTTCCAAAAACCAAGCTGGGGATTTCCTTAAAAAGTATGAATCTTTGGAAATCAGACCGGTTGTAGCAGGTGCTAAAGTATTGAACGCAGCTGAAATCAATACAATGATTGATGCTAACGGTTCATTCTTAAGCTTCCCTAAACATATTGCTAATTATGAGGTTTGGAACGACGCTGAAAATCCAGGTGAAGATGCAAAACTGACAACTAAGTTCACAGTTTGCAAACCGGGCACTAACGAGCCGATGACTTTCGCTTCTAATCCATTTGATAAGAAATTCAAAGCTATCGAAGCTGATGTTGAAGAATTGCATAGAGACGCTGTTACAACTGTTCTCGGACATACATTCCCGGCAGATTATGCTGGTTACGATGTTTTGTTGGAAACTGTAGATCCTCTTTGGACTGTAGGAAATGACAAGCAGTATGGTTATTTGTATGTATCAGAATATCCATATGAAGGAACTGTTTTCCAAGGCGCATATAATGGTTTGGAAGTTAAGGTTGCTCCTTATGCATACTTAACAGATCCAGGTGTACAAACAAGCGAAAAAAGAATTGTTAAAAATTACGAAGAAGCAACAGATAAATTGAACGATGCTTTGCAGGCTCGTTATCACTGGAAGGTTACTTACTATGCAACTAACGATAGCGTAGTATTCGAACCGTTGAATGCTTCTCGTATGCGCCAAGATGATGCTACTGATAAACTTAAATTCGAAGCAAGCAACTTGAATGTAAATAATCCGGCCTTGTATTTGAATACAGTAAATAAAGGAACAGCTTATCCTGATGCTAATGGAAACACAATGTACAACAAAGCTGTAGGTGTTCCAGTAGCATTATATGCAATGAACTTTGGTCCGGAAGCTGGCGATAAAGCTGCTTTCTTGACTGTAGGTTATGCTTCAGGTAAATCTGTATTAGGAGGAGAAGCTATAGATGCTGGTTTAATGAAGTGGGCAGCTAAAGAAAAGACTGAAAAAGACAACCCTGCTTACGTAACTAACCAGACCCCTGCAGATACTTATCAGTCTCAAATGAACTTGGTAGTTCGTTTCGCTAACAGCCATGAGAATCCTTATGAACCTGCTACTGTTAAAGATGGTTTGTATTTCATCAACATTAAGAACGTCAAACCGGCTGTTTATCAGACAGAACACCGTACAGAAGGTGCTTATGTAGTAATGGACATGGGTGGTCACACTGTTTATGACGTAGAAGAAGCAGGACAGCAAGACTTTACTCACATGCCAGCTACTCAGTGGGTTGTAGAACAGGATCAGTGCTTGGATACAACAGATGATTTGAATGTTAATCGTTATCCGACTGTTGTTGTCCGCAACCGTGAATTTGGAAGTGAAGAGAATATTGCATTCGAAGGTCAGTTGTATAAGAACAAGAAAACAGGAAACTTGGTTACTTTGAACCATCGTAAATACATCAGATATGATAATCCAACCTCTGTAAAAGAACATCGCTATACTGATTTAAATTGCGCTGATGAATTCGTATTCAACAAGATTGAAAAACCGACAAAATTCGGTTACTTCAACGAAGCTGAAGAAACATTGCGTAATTCAGTTTATAAGTTCCAGCACATGTTCGATATGTCTCAGAACTTGTTCTTGGGCACAGATGGTAAATTCGTCAAATTGACTAAGGATGGTGCTGAATTTGAATTGTATCGCTCTGAAGGTTGGACTCCTGTCCGGGATTATCATTATGAGTATAACTATGCTACAGGGGAAAAGGACAAATTCGTATGGGATGATACATATCATTTTGAATACACAGATTCTCTTGAATATGGTTACACGAGAGAGAGAGCAGAACAGTTGTATAAGACATTCTACAAAGTGAAGGTTAAAGACGAGAACTTGATTGATAATGATCATACATTCTTGGCTATCAACAACCAATACAAGTATGTGATTGCTACCGAAAACGAAATCTTAGATTCAAAGAATGAATTGAGATTCGCAGTCGTTACTTTAAAGGAAAACAATCATTTGGGTATTGAACATGGTTATTCTCTTGTAAATGCTCCTCAATATACAATCGTTAAGGCTGGTGCAACTAAGGACGATTTGAAGGATTTAGAAGTGACGTTGGGTTATGATGAAACTACTGCTCTATCCTACCTTTCATTCTACTATGTTGATTCAAAAACAGGAAAACCTGTAGAGATGGTAAGATTAGCTAATCACTTCAAGGATGAAGAAAAAGAATGGGTTGCGGTTGCAAATTGGGGTAAATTAGCTGTTGAATCTATTTCATTGAATGCTAAGATTGCTAGCTTGTGCGAAACAACAACTGATGCATTCGCATTGGTACCTGCAGATCGCAAGTTGTATCGTGCTTTGGATGCTGCTTACGTTAACAAGGCTAAGAAAGTTATCGACTTGACAACTGTTGACTATCAGGGTAACGAAAGCTTGTATGAAGATTCTGGTTCTGACCTTGCTAAGGCTAACAAGTTGAACTACTTGGCTGCTGAAAACTTGGGTAACCAAACTAAACGTGAAGGTTTCTATGTTGACGCAGTTGCTAAATCTTCTGCTTACATGCCTCAGTACTTGTTGGCTGTAGCTGCTGATTCAGTTCCTGCTTACAAATATTGTGTAGACGGTATCCACGGTATCAACCCAGGTTGTGGTCACGAAGTAGAAACTCCGGGTTATGTTGAAGGCCGCTTCTTGGTTAACTTCAATGACTCTATCACAAATGCAATCGACAAATTGACTAAACGTGCTGATGCGTTCAGAGCAAGCAACCGCGTTCGCTTAGGCTTCGTTGAAGGTATCCACCGTGGTGATAGCTTGTATATCTTGAAGAATACTACTTTGGCTTCTATCAAGAAAGCTGACAAGACTGGTAAGTTGTATGTTGATCCTATGTTCTTCGAAAAAGATAACGAAGGCAAGAAGTATGACGTAGTTAAGTTGGACGGCAAACACAACAATGCAGCCTTCTCATTCCGTGAAGTAGGTGATGGTAGCTTCTTGATTGAATCTAACGATATCTTTGGAAAGGCTCAAATTGGTTCATTCGGTGGTGCTTGGATTCAGATAATCAACAACATTCCGGTATTGGCTCAATACTACAATGTAGACGGTAACCACAACACTGGTGACTCAACTGATTCTTGGAAGAAATATAAAGACTACGTTACTTTTGAAACAGAAGGTGCAGCTATCAATCAGTCAGCTCGCTTCACAATGGCAGCTGTTGACAAAGACGCTCACGCAACTGCAAACGAAACAATCGCTACAAGCGACGTAACAGTATCTGCTACAAACGGTGCAGTAGTTGTTAAGGGTGCAGCTGGTAAGGCAGTAGTTGTAACTAACATCTTAGGCCAGACATTGGCTAACACAGTTATCTCTTCTGACAACGCTTCTATCTCAGTTCCTGCTGGAATCGTAGTAGTAGCAGTTGAAGGCGAAGAAGCTGTTAAGGTAGTAGTTAAATAATAGAGCTAAACAGACGAGCAAGTAAGTCCGGGACCCCGGTTCCAGACTTACTCTCCGAAAAGATAATTACAAATTAATTATTACAGTTCACACCAAAAGTAGCTTGGGAAAGCGAAAGTGAGCCGATAGTTAAGTGTAAAAGTTCTATTCCGTTCGCCCCCGTGAGGAGGCAGGACGCAAAAAAGAGGGATGTAACAACGCAACTTGTTACATCCCTTGTTTTTTTGTATATGAAGAATAGTTGCAACAATACAACTACAGGAAGAGAATCGTTACCTCCTATCAAAATGTTAAAAATGAACTATGAAATACATTTCGAAACTAGTTGCTTCTTATTTATGAAACATAATACTTACCTTTGTACATATAGTGAAAATGTATGGCACAAAATATCTTCCAACTTGTCTTAACAGACGAGGCACTAAACTTTATTGAGAGTTTACCTGAAGCGGTATCCTACAAAATCTACTACAACATCAGACGCGTTGCAGGTGGAGAACGTAACAAGGAACTTTTTAAAAAATTGGAGGACTCGGAGATATGGGAATTTCGTACATTGTATAACAAAACTGCTTATCGCTTGTTTGCTTTTTGGGACAAAGACAAAGAAACATTGGTGATTGCTACACACGGCATCATAAAAAAAACACAGAAGACACCAAGCAAGGAAATAGCGAAAGCAGAAGCAATAAGAAAAGAATATTTCAAAAACAAATGATTATGATAAAGATGAATCTTACCCCATTAAACGATGTGCTTGACAAGCACTTTGGAAAAGTTGGCACACCGGAACGTGACGCTTTTGAGAGCAATGTGGACGCTGCTTTACACGCTTTCCGTTTGGGAGAAGCCATTAAGAAGGCTCGCATAGAGCAGAACTTGACCCAAGAACAACTTGGAGAGCGTATTGGTGTGAAAAGAGCGCAGATTTCCCGATTAGAAAGAGGTTATAGCATAACAATACCTACAATGCGAAAAGTATTCAAGGCTCTTGGTGTGGCAACTGCAACCATTGATCTGGGCATTGCAGGAAAAGTGGCATTATGGTGAAAATATCACAGCGAATCGCTCTACATTAGTAAAAGACAGTGTTTCTCACATATATGATGAGACATCCAGGAGGCAAATTCTACTCGGAATGATAGCACGATAAATATCGAAATAAAATGACAGCAACTCTTTGAAAGACAAAGCAAAGTTTACAGGATGGTTTAAAACAGCATAGAAAATGACACGATAATTCAATAGTCCTATCGCATGATGCTATTTCAGCTTTAATCAAGCATTTTTGTTTTTCACCTTAGTGAGAAGTGCTTCTCATTAAGGTGAGAAGCTTAAAATGTGACTTATAGACTATCCTTTGTTTCAAATTTGACGCAAAGATAAGCAAATAAGCTCGTTTGCAGGGAAAATCAGAAATTTTTTATTGTTTTTTTGTCTTTTACTTATAGCAATAACTCGACTTTGGAGAAGGAGAAGGAGAACAAGAACAAAACACAGCTATACTTTTTTGGAAGGTTTTAGGAAAATAGAAAAGGGAGATACGATTGACAAGAAAAATTTTACCTATTTTTGCAGGTATAAACATTAACATTAATCTTAATCATCATGAAGAAGTATTGGACTCTTTTAATGCTGCTTCTCGTTGGATTCAACCTGACAACATGGGCACAGGCAAACGAGAAGATTATCCGTATCTCCACGGACGAGACGGATTTGATTTACAAAACAGCACCGAACGGCAGATTGTACCAAGTCTACTTGGGTGACAAACTCCAACACGAGGCGGACATCCAACATTTTTCCCCTTTTGCCAAAATGGGATCGGACGGAAGCGCCGGACTGCGTGGCGGGGAAATCTATATGACTTCCGGAGCGGAAGACTACTTTGAACCGGCTTTGATGGTCAAACATGCCGATGGCAACATGAGCACGATATTGACTTATGTATCTTCCGAACAGAAAAACCTGGACGGCAATGCGACTGAAACCATCATTACGCTGAAAGATGATGCCTATCCTTTGCAAGTCATCCTGCACTTCAAGGCATTCAAGAAAGAAAACGTTATCACGACATGGACGGAAATCAGCCACCAAGAGAAAAAGCCGATTATCATGGGACGTTACGCCTCATCCATCATCTACTTTGAACGTCCTTCCTATTATCTGACGGAGTTCAGCGGCGATTGGGCAAGAGAGATGACAATGACAACCCAACAGTTGCAATATGGCAAGAAGATATTGGATACTAAATTGGGCAGCCGTGCCGCCATGCACATGTATCCTTTCTTTGAGCTGGGCATGAACCAACCGGCACAAGAGCACCAAGGCGAAGTGGTGTTAGGAACAATCGCATGGACAGGCAACTTCCGCTTCACATTCGAGGTGGACAATGTCGGCAACTTGCGTGTCATTTCGGGGATCAATCCTTACGCATCCAACTATGAATTGCCAGCCGGCGTCCCATTCCAGACTCCGGAATTCATCTTTACCCGCAGCACAGCCGGCAAAGACAAGGCGAGCCGCAACCTTCACGACTGGGCACGCAACTACCAGCTGAAAGATGGCAAAGCAGACCGCATGACCTTGTTGAACAATTGGGAAAATACGGGATTCAAGTTCGACGAGAAGATATTAAGCAATGTCATGAGCGAAGCGAAGAACTTAGGCGTGGACATGTTCCTGCTGGACGATGGTTGGTTTGCCAACAAATATCCACGCAACGACGACCACGCAGGCTTGGGCGACTGGCAAGCGATGAAGAGCAAATTGCCGAACGGTGTTCCATTCTTGGTGAAAGAGGCAAAGAAAGCCGGTGTGAAATTTGGTATCTGGATTGAGCCTGAAATGGTCAACCCGAAGAGCGAATTGGCAGAGAAACATCCGGATTGGATTATCAAATTGCCGAACCGCAAGACTTACTACTACCGCAACCAGTTGGTATTGGACTTGGCGAATCCAGAAGTACAAGACTTTGTGTTCGGTGTCGTGGACAACTTGTTGACAGAGAACCCGGAACTTGCCTTCTTCAAATGGGATTGCAACAGTCCCATCACAAACATCTACTCTCCTTATTTGAAAGAGAAACAGGAACAGTTGTATGTTGATCATGTACGCGGTTTATATAATGTATTAGACCGCATCAAAGCGAAATACCCGAAGCTGATGATGATGCTTTGCTCAGGTGGCGGCGCACGTTGCGACTACGGAGCATTGAAATACTTCACAGAGTTCTGGGCAAGCGATGACACCGACCCGATTGAACGCCTCTATATCCAGTGGGGATTCTCACAGTTCTTCCCGATGAAAGCCATTTGCGCCCACGTTACCAACTGGAACCGACAGACTTCCGTCAAGTTCCGTGTAGACGTAGCCATGATGTGCAAAATGGGATTTGACATCGGATTGCACGACATGTCCCCGGAAGATTTGCAATTCTGCCAAGAGGCAGTCAAGAACTATAACCGCTTGAAACCAGCCATCTTGGAAGGAGACTTCTACCGTTTGGTTTCTCCATACGAAAGCAACCATACTTCCGTGATGAGCGTAACGACAGACAAGTCAAAAGCCGTATTATACGCCTACGACATCCATCCACGTTTTGCCGAGCCACGTTACCCGGTTTGCCTGAAAGGTCTGGATCCGGACAAGATGTATAAAGTGGAAGAGATCAACCTGATGCCAGGCAAACGCTCTTTCTTCCAAGAAAACGGAAAAGTGTTCTCAGGTGATTACTTGATGAAAGTCGGTTTGCGTGTATTCACAGGCAGACAAACGAACAGTAGTATCTTTGAGATAACAGCCCAATAAGATAAGGGTGTGCATTTTTTACATACTCAACACATCATTAAATAAACAAAAAGTATTATTTTTGCATATTATATGATGAGTTGACTATGGCAAAAAATACAATGGGCACCAAGTTGCCCCGAAAATTGGAGCAGAAAATGCAAATAGTAGGAGAACAGATTAAGCTGGCCCGCCTACGAAGGAATCTGAGTGTAGCTCAGGTGGCGGAACGTGCAACCTGTTCTCCTTTGACCGTATCCCGGATTGAGAAAGGCACACCGACTGTAGCTATCGGCATTTATTTGCGTGTTTTGTATGCCTTGCAGCTTGACGATGACATTCTGTGGCTGGCGAAAGAAGATAAATTGGGGAAAGCATTGCAGGATTTGAGTTTAAAGACAAGGGAACGTGCATCCAAAAAAGAATAGGCTATGAAGAAACTATATGTATATGCTGATTTTGACTGGCTGAAGGAAATTGAACTTGTGGGCGAGTTAGGCTATGAATCACTTCGCGGTTCGGACAGTTATTGTTTTACATTCAGTGATGGATGGTTGAAAAAACATGCAGATTTGTTTTTGAGTGATGATTTGAACAATTATCCGGGACAGCAATATACGCAGCCGGGGAAAGATATATTCGGATGTTTCTCTGACGCTTTACCTGACCGATGGGGACGTACTCTGTTGTTGAGACGTGAGCAACTTGCAGCAAAGGAAGAAAAGCGACCTGTGCGACGATTATCTTCATTCGATTTCCTGACTGGTATTGATGATTTCTCCCGAATGGGTGCTTTCCGCTTAAAGGAAAATCCTGATGGAGAGTTTATAAATGTAAGTGAGCCGTTGAAGATTCCACCATTGACAGATATTAGTGAATTGATTTCAGCAAGTGCGAAGATTGAGAGAAGTGAAGAGGATAACGTACTGCCTGATAGAAAGTGGATTACACAACTTGTGCAACCGGGTTCTTCATTGGGTGGAGCAAGACCTAAAGCCAGTGTGATAGATACAGATAAAATATTATACATCGCCAAGTTCCCTTCACGCAAAGATGATTACGATGCCGAACTTTGGGAACATTTCAGTCATTTACTTGCCGCAAAAGCCGGTATAAATGCAGCGAAAACAAAGGTAATTGCCACAGGCGAAAAATATCACACCTTGCTTTCAGAACGTTTTGACAGAACTAAAGATGGAAAACGGATTCATTTTGCTTCTGCAATGACTTTATTAGGTCTGAATGACGGAGATAATGCGACTACAGGACATGGTTATCTGGATATTGTTGATTTCATTATTCAGAACTGTACGGATGTAGAGAAAAATTTGCAGGAACTCTATCATCGTGTAGCTTTCAATATCTGCATAGGTAATAGTGATGACCATTTCCGCAATCATAGTTTTCTTTTGACTGCAAAAGGTTGGACACTATCTCCGGCATATGATATGAATCCTACTTTGAATGAGTATCAAAGTCTGCTTATTTCGGCAACCTCCAACAAGACAGACCTTGGCATTTTGCTTGATGCTTGTGAGGAGTATATGCTTGACCGAAAAACGGCAGAACAGATTATTTCAGAGGTTACTAATGCCGTGAAAGGGTGGAGAGAGTGGGCTATGCGGTTAGGTATTTCCAAGAGAGAAATTGATATATTTAGCGGGGTGTTAGATGCACGAAGGTTTTATTGAATGGCAATATAACAATTATCACTTACATATATATTATTTAGCATAAACTTGCGGGCAATTAAAACAGCATTAAAACGCTGTTTAAACACTGTTTTAATGCTGTTTTAAGGATTGATAGACTTGTAACAAGATTGTAACAAATGTGTCATTTACCCGAAATAAAATAGAACGTATTTTGCAGGCATAATAAAACAGCTTTCAAAATATGGAAACATTCTATTTGTTCTTGGTGGTATTTCTCGGAGTCCTTGCCATATTCGACCTCTCTGTCGGAGTCAGCAACGACGCAGTTAACTTCCTAAACGCATCAATCGGCTCAAAAGCCGCGTCATTCCGGGTAATTATGATAGTCGCTGCCACAGGCATCTTGGTCGGTGCAGCCCTTTCTAACGGCATGATGGACATTGCCCGCCACGGCATTTACCAGCCGCAGTATTTTTACTTTTCAGAAATCATGTGCATATTAGTCGCCGTGATGCTGACAGACGTCGTCGTGTTGGATATTTTCAATTCATTGGGAATGCCAACTTCAACCACTGTTTCATTAGTATTCGAACTCTTGGGAGGAACCGTGGCTTACTCCATGGTCAAAATCATAAATGATTCACAAGGGATATTGGAAATCGGGCACTTGATGAATACCGACAAAGCATTGACCGTGATATTAGGTATCTTTATCTCCGTCGCCATCGCCTTCTTCTTCGGAATGCTCGTACAATACATTTCCCGACTGATTTTCACTTTCAACTATAAGAAAACTGCCAAATATTTCATCGGCATCTTCGGAGGAGTCGCTGCCACTTCCATCGTCTATTTCATGTTGATAAAAGGCCTGAAGTCAAGCCCGATTTTCTCCGGTCCCTTCGCCGATTATATCCTAAGCCATACGGGGACAGTCGTTTTATACTGTTTTATCGGATTCACCATCCTGATGCAAATACTCCATTGGTTGCATATCAATGTCTTCAAAGTCATCGTATTGATGGGAACATTCGCCCTTGCCTTGGCATTTGCAGGCAATGACTTGGTCAACTTTATCGGCGTGCCTTTGGCAGGTTACTCCGCTTATAGCGACTTCATGGCACAACACGGCACCGTCTCACCGGATTCATTCCTGATGACCTCCTTGCAAGGATCAGCCAAAACACCTTGGTACTTCCTGATAGGATCCGGCATCATCATGGTAATCGCCCTGCTAACATCCAAGAAAGCACAGAACGTCGTAAAAACATCCGTTGACTTGGCACGGCAGTCCGACGGGGAAGAGAACTTCGGAACCTCTCCCGTCGCACGTGTCTTGGTACGTGTCTGCATGAATTCGGCAAAGACCATCACCCACATCGTTCCCATCCCGGTGAAAGAGTGGGTAGAAAGCCGCTTCAACAACAATGAAATGATATTGGATAACGGGGCAGCATTCGATTTGGTACGAGCATCGGTGAATGTTGTCCTTTCCGGATTGCTAATCGCATTGGGAACATCCCTCAAGTTGCCTTTGTCAACCACATACGTAGCCTTCATGGTGGCAATGGGAAGCTCTTTGGCAGACCGTGCGTGGGGACGGGAAAGCGCCGTATACCGCATCACCGGAGTCCTTTCCGTCATCGGTGGTTGGTTTATCACAGCCGGAGCCGCCTTCACCATCTGCTTCATTGTAACCCTAATCATCTACGCAGGAGGAACAGCGGCAATCGTAGCCATGGTCATCCTTGCCATATTCTCTTTGGTGCGCAGCCAGCTTATCTATAAGAAGAAAATGAGAAAAGAGGCATTGAAAGAGGAGGTCAACCAGACCGTCGGACAGTTACGCAATACGCATAACACCCGTGAAGCATTAGAACTCTTCCGCCAGCACAGCCGTGAAGAGCTGAAGGAAAACATCCGGTTTGCCGCCTTTGCCCTACAAGAGTCGATAGACGGCTTTGAAAACGAGAACTTGAAAGAATTGCGCAAAGTCATGAACGACCTTGAAGAGAAGAAGGTACACCTCAACCAAGTAAGACGCGTCGGGACATTGGGCATCACCCAACTGGACCGTGCCATTGCCATCGAGAAGGGACTCTATTATTACCAAGGAAATGATTTCGCCAGTGAGATTATTTTCAGCATCCGCCGTTTGGTCGAGCCTTGCAAACAACATATTGACAACAACTTCAAGCCATTGGACGAAATCCAACGGAAAGACTACGGAGAGGTAGAGGCTCAAATCATCGCCTATTTGGAGAATATCTCGAGCCAGATCGAGAAGAACGATTACCTCGGAATGAGCACAACCGTCGAAGAGTCCGCAAGGCTGCAAAGCGAACTGACCCGCCTGAAGAAGGAGGAGTTGAAACGCATCCAAGGACAGAGCGGAAGCACCAAAGTCAGCATGGTTTATCTGAATATCTTGCAAGAGACAACCAACGTAGTCAACTTCAGTTGCAACCTTATCAAGGTCAGCAAGAAGTTCCAAAAAGAGTGATTGATCCGTTTTCTTTTGTTTGTTCAATGCAGAATGAGTAACTTTGTCCGCTGAAAAATAGACTTATGGCATTGAACGAAAAAGATTTTGAGATAATGGCGCCCGTCGGTTCGTATGAATCGCTGATGGCAGCCATACAAGGAGGAGCAGATTCCATCTACTTCGGAATCGAGGGACTGAACATGCGGTCACGCTCCTCTAATAACTTCACGACAGACGACCTCCGCAAGATTGTCGCCATCTGCCAAGAACATGGCATCAAAAGTTATCTGACTGTCAACACGGTCATATACGGGGAAGATTTGCCCTTGATGCGTGAGATTATCAACGCGGCAAAAGAGGCGGGTGTATCCGCTATCATTGCTGCGGACGTGGCAGCCATGAGCTATGCGAACAGCATAGGACAAGAGGTACACCTCTCCACCCAATTGAACATTTCCAATGCGGAAGCCTTGAAGTTTTATGCACAATTTGCGGATGTCGTGGTATTGGCAAGGGAGCTCAACCTCAACCAGGTATATGAAATCTACCAAGAGATAGAGCGACAACAGATAAAAGGACCGAAAGGCGAACTTATCCGCATCGAGATGTTTGCCCACGGAGCCTTGTGCATGGCTGTTTCCGGCAAATGCTACCTCAGCCTGCATGAGATGAATGCCTCAGCCAACCGGGGAGCTTGCATGCAGATATGCAGACGTGCATACACGGTGAAAGACAAAGACACCGACATTGAATTGGACATAGAGAACCAATACATCATGTCCCCGAAGGACTTGAAAACCATCCACTTCATGAACAAAATGATGGATGCCGGAGTACGTGTCTTCAAGATTGAAGGAAGGGCACGCGGCCCAGAATATGTGCGCATCGTCACGGAATGTTACAAAGAGGCAGTCAAAGCCTACTGCAACGGGACATACGACGATGAGAAAGTTGCCAATTGGGACGAGCGTTTGCGCATGGTATTCAACCGGGGATTCTGGGATGGATATTATTTAGGCCAACGATTGGGCGAATGGAGCAGCAAATACGGTTCCGGAGCAACCCGCAAAAAGGTTTACGTGGCACGTGGCATCAAATACTTCGACAAAATAGGCGTAGCTGAATTTGAAATGGAATGCGGCACGCTGAAGGTAGGCGATGAGATATTGATAACCGGACCGACGACCGGTGCCGTGATGCAAAAGGTCGAAGAGATACGGGTCGCACTCAATGCCGTTCCGGAGACTGTCAAAGGAGAACGGTTCTCCATCAAGGTCAATGAAAAGGTCCGTGCATCCGACCGGCTGTATGTAATGGAAGTTGTCCAACCTAAAACCGATTTCAACGCATGAAAGAGTACCTGTTCAAAATAGAAGACAAAGTGCGGGACTACGAATGCGACCTGCAAGGAGTGGTCAACAATGCCAACTACCAGCACTATATGGAGCATGCCCGCCATGAGTTCTTGATTTCCCTTGGCGAGAACTTCTCAGACATGCACGACAGAGGCATGGATGCTTTTGTCAGCCGGGTGGAAATACAATACAGGAACTCGCTACATAGCGGAGATCGGTACCTCTCCTGCCTGAACTTGAGGAAAGAGGGAGCCAAATTGGTATTCCTGCAAGATATTTATCTGCTTCCCGAAAACAAATTGGCAGCACGAGGCACCATTGACACGGTATTAGTCCAAAACGGCAAACTTACCCGAGGTGAGTTTTTCGATGAATTACTAAAAAAAGCAGAAGGAAATAATAACCCATCCCATGACAGATGAATTGTATTACCAAATAGCCTTGACTATGATTAACGGTGTGGGAGGAATCCTCTCGCGCCAATTGCTCTCTTCTTTTGGAGATGCACAAAGCATCTTCAAAGAGAAAAAGCAGACATTGGGACGTGTGCCGGGAATCGGTGCCACATTGGCAGCAGAGATCAAACGCCCGGAGGTGCTGGAGAGAGCCGAACGGGAAATCGAATTCATAGAGAAGGCACATATCCAGCCTTTGACACCATCGGACGAACTCTACCCCAAACGGTTGGGAGAGTGTGCCGATTCCCCTTTAGTCTTATATTACAAAGGCAATGCCGACCTAAATGCCAAGCATATCCTTAGCATTGTGGGGACTCGGCATATCACTCCATACGGGCAGGAACTGACGGAGAAGTTTATCGAAGAACTATCCGGACTCTTCCCCGATACTTTAATTGTCAGCGGATTGGCATACGGTGTGGATGTCATGGCACACAAATGCGCCCTGAAACAGCAAATGGCGACTGTCGGGATTTTAGCCCACGGACTGGATAGAATCTATCCGCCAGCCCATCGATCCACAGCGATAGAGATGTTGGAACAGGGAGGACTGCTTACCGACTTCCCTTCAGGGACAGAGCCGGAGCGAGCCAACTTCCTAAAGCGGAACCGAATCATTGCCGGGTTGTCAGATGCGACCATCGTAGTGGAATCCGCCAGCAAAGGAGGATCACTCGTCACAGCAGACTTGGCTTTTAATTATAACCGGGAAGTCTATGCTTTCCCCGGACGGCTGAACGACCGCTATTCCGCAGGATGCAATCAACTCATCCATAAAAAGAAAGCTGAAATTATCACATCCGTGGCAGACATCGTAGATGATTTGGGCTGGACACAAAGCTCTCCTGCCCCAACTTACCGCCAAGCGGAACTTTTCGAGGAGGTCAGCCCGGAAGTCCGGAAAGTGGTGGATTGCCTTCTCCAGGTAAAAGAATTACACATCAACCAAATGGCCAAACAGACCGGAATGAGCGTACAAGAACTATCCAACATCCTGTTTGAGTTAGAAATGGACGGGCGAATCCGCACCCTGCCAGGCGACATGTATTCATTGACTTGAGGTAATATTTGGCATAATTGCACAAAATAGTTATCTTTGTGCCGTTTTTAATAGGAAAAGTATGAGTTATAATTTATTGAAAGGGAAAAGAGGCATCATCTTCGGTGCCTTGAACAATATGTCTATTGCCTGGAAAGTGGCTGAGAAAGCCGTAGAAGAGGGGGCAACCATTACACTTAGTAATACTCCGATTGCTGTCCGCATGGGACAAGTAGACGAATTAGCTGCCAAATTAAACGCAGAAGTCATTCCCGCTGATGCGACAAGCGTAGAAGATTTGCAAACCGTATTTGCCAAATCGGTTGAGATTTTAGGCGGACCGGTTGATTTCGTACTCCATTCCATCGGTATGAGTCCGAATGTCCGTAAAAAACGCACCTACGACGACTTGGATTACAATATGTTGGAAAAGACTTTGGATATTTCTGCCGTTTCTTTCCATAAGATGCTACAAGTAGCCAAAAAGCAAGACGCCATCGCAGAATATGGTTCTGTTGTCGCCCTTACATACGTAGCAGCACAACGTACATTCTTCGGATATAACGATATGGCAGATGCGAAGAGCTTGTTGGAATCCATCGCCAGAAGCTTTGGATATATCTATGGGCGTGAAAAGAATGTCCGCATCAACACCATTTCCCAATCCCCGACACCAACAACTGCTGGTAACGGAGTGAAAGGTATGGAACACTTGATGGACTTTGCCAATAAGATGAGCCCTCTTGGAAATGCGACAGCAGACGAATGTGCAGACTATTGCATCACTTTATTCTCTGATTTGACCCGTAAAGTAACCATGCAGAACCTTTACCACGACGGAGGCTTCTCAAGCATGGGCATGAGTTTGCGTGCCATGAACCAATACAGCAAAGGCATGGAAGAATATACTGACGAAAACGGCCATATCATCTACGGATAATAATATTTTCACCCTATCGTGACATAATTGGCAGAAAGAAGGCTTACCTTTGTGGAAAGTTTCTTTTTCTGCCTTTTTTGCAGGGAAGAGTTTGTATCATCGGCAATAACTATAGGGAGCATGTTAATTAAAATATATCCGGAAAATCCGAATCCACGGGAAATCGACCGTGTCGTCAACCTTCTAAAAGAGGGCGGGCTGGTAATTTATCCAACAGACACCGTTTATGCTATCGGTTGCGATGCGTTAAATGTGCGGGCTGTCGAAAGGATTTGTAAAATGAAAGGTGTCAACCCACAAAAGAGCAACCTTTCCATCATCTGTTACGACCTTTCCAACCTAAGCGAATATGCCAAAGTCAGCAATGCGGCTTTCAAACTCATGAAAAGCAATTTGCCTGGCCCATTCACTTTCATCTTGCCGACCAGCGGCGAGCTGCCTAAGATTTACAAGAACCGCAAAGAGGTGGGAATTAGAGTCCCGGATAACAACATAATCCGCACATTGGTACAAGAATTAGGAAATCCCATACTGACCATGTCCGTGCATGACCCGGACGAGGAAGACGAATATTCGACAGACCCGGAACTTATTGCCGAGAAATACGAGGGGCAAGTTGACATGGTGATAGACGGCGGCTACGGAGGCTTAGAACCCTCCACAGTCATTGACTGCACAACAGATGAGTTTGAGATTGTCCGTCAAGGAAAAGGTAAGTTAGATTAATATCAAATCATAAATGCAACATGATTAAAAAGTTTTTAGGAGCTGCCCTTTGTGCAGTGATGTTAATTGCCTGCAATGGCAAAAAGGATGAACCGGGAAAGAGCACAACTTCTCCTGCCGATTCCGTAAAGATTGAGTATGCGACTTTCAATATCCGTATGGATACGCCGCGAGACAGCATGAACAGTTGGCAGTACCGCAAAGATACCGTATGCAAATACATCTTAATGAAAAAGTTGGACATATTCGGCATGCAGGAAGTATTGCGCCACCAATTAGTGGATTTGAAAGCCGGATTGCCGGGATACGAAGCCGTAGGAGTCGGTCGTGAAGATGGCAAAGAGAAAGGCGAATACTCTCCCCTATTCTATCGTACCGACAAATTCGAGATATTGGATAGCAATACATTCTGGTTGTCACAATACCCGGACAGCGCAGGATTTATCGGATGGGACGGAGCTTGTACGCGAATTGCCACATGGGCTAAATTCAAAGACAAAGCGACCGGAAAGATATTCATGGGCGTAAATACCCACTTCGACCATGTCGGAGTAGAAGCACGCCGCCAAAGCGCCTTGTTAATCATCCAACGCATCAAAGAGATTGTAGGAGACAAGCCGGCAATCGTCACTGGCGACTTCAATGTAAACGACCAATCTGAAGCTTACCAGACTATCACAACAAACGAGTTTGTATTGAAAGATGCTTATAAGATGACAGACGACAAAACCGGTCCGAATTACACATTCCATGATTATGGACGTTATCCGATAGAAAAACGGGAGAAGATTGACTTCATCTTCGTCACTCCGCAAATCAAAGTATTAAACACGGAGATTTGCCAGAACCCAGAAACGAAAACGGGTTATCTGAGTGACCATAATCCGCACATGGCTCTGTTGGAGTTTTAATATGATAGAACAAAAAAGGGTGTGCCGCAGCTAACGACACACCCTTTTTTGTTTTATCTTATTTCAAACCTTAGCGTCTCTTTATCAAATTCATAAATTCTTCACGAGTTTTGGCTTGTTGGAAAAATCCGGTGAAGTCGGAAGTTGTCGTCAAAGAATTCTGCTTTTCAACGCCACGCATCTGCATACACATGTGCTGAGCTTCGATAACGACCATCACACCCAACGGGTTCAACGTCTCTTGGATGCAATCCTTAATCTGCATGGTCATACGCTCCTGAATCTGCAAACGACGGGCAAATATATCTACGACACGAGGAATCTTACTCAATCCGGTAATATACTTACGCGGGATATAAGCGACATGCGCTTTCCCAAAGAAGGGGAGCATGTGATGTTCGCAAAGGGAAAAGAAATCAATATCTTTCACGATTACCATTTGTTTGTAATCTTCCTCTTCGAACATGGCAGAACGAAGCACTGCAGCCGGATCTTCACGATACCCTTTCGTCAAGTATTGCATCGCTTTTGCAACACGCATAGGGGTTTTCAATAATCCTTCACGCTCAACATTCTCGCCTAACAAGCCCAGAATACTTCCATAATGGTCGGCTAAAGCCTCCCGTCTTTCCATCAACTGTTCCTCGCTAATCTTTTCCATCTTTTAATACAAAGGTATTTTTACTTCTTCTTTAACAATATACATCTCTTTAGCAAAACCAGGGAAAGCCCTCATCAGTTGGCGCATCATTTGGTAAGCCTCTTCATGGGAGCGAAAATCTCCTACACGAAGTTTCCAAAAAGGAGCATTATATGTCACATAAGTCGGGACATCCGGGAATAGCTCTTTTATTTCCTTCTCTTTGCGGAATGCCTCTTCTTTTGATTTACGTTGATTATTCCCGGAAAACACTTGTGTCCGGAAACCTTGGATTTTCAGAAATATATCATTACCATTCTGCTCTACATTTTCCCCATATTTATGCGCACCAACCATCGCCCGGATATCATCAGACTGGTGGATAGAGACAGTACCTTTGCCCAACTCCTCTTTCGCTAACTTATCAAAAATGGTATTGGGGCGTATAGCCGATTGAGCCATTGCCGAAGCTGCGGCTAATAACAGCAAGCTGAATGTTGTAACGAATGATTTCATATTATTTCATTAGATAGTGAAAATAGAAAGCCGGGAACAGACTTTTGTCCTTCCCAGCTCCATATAAAGTTTATTATTTATCGAAAGCTTCGATAATCGGCATGAACTTCTCTACAGACAAAGAAGCACCACCAATCAAACCGCCATCAACGTTTGGTTTAGCGAACAATTCTTTAGCATTACCGCCATTGCAGCTACCTCCATAAAGGATTGTGCAATTTTCAGCGATTTCTTCGCCATATTTAGCAGCCAAAGTAGCACGGATGTGAGCATGGATTTCTTCAGCCTGTTCAGCTGTAGCAGTCTTTCCTGTTCCAATAGCCCAAACCGGTTCGTAAGCCAAAACAATCTTGCTGAAGTCTTCAGAAGACAAATCAAACAAAGATTCTTTAACCTGAGCGTCTACCACTTCAAAGTGTTTGCCAGCTTCTCTTTCTGCCAAAACTTCACCAATGCAGAAGATTGGAGTCAAACTGTTAGCCAAAGCCAACTCAACTTTAGTCTTCAAGATAGCCGGAGTTTCGTGATAGTAAGCACGACGTTCAGAATGTCCCAAGATTACATATTTAGCGCCAGTAGAAGCAACCATAGCAGCAGAAACTTCACCTGTGAAAGCTCCCTTTTCCTTGTCTGCGCAGTTTTCTGCAGCAACGCCAATCTTATTTGTGTCAATAGCTGCAGCAACACTTGCCAAATGAGTAAACGGAGTACCGATAATTACATCACAATTCGTTGTTTTGTTCTTTAAAGCTTCGTTCAAACCTTTAGCCAACTCCAATCCTTCCTGAAGGGTTGTGTTCATTTTCCAGTTACCTGCAACAATATTCTTTCTCATAATTTTATATATTAATAAGTGATACAATAATCCTTTTGATTCATTCCTCTTGCGTCTTACCTTTCTTCTTCCGAGTGCGCCAGAAGTCAAACAGCCAAACCAACGACAAAGGTACGGCAAAAGTCAATACGTTGGTTAAAATCCGCCTTCCTTTCTTGTCTTCAATTGGTTTAAGAAGCAGATTTGTCGTTATTTTATCTATTTGTTGCTCCTCTGGAATGTCATTGTTATGCCATTTTGCCAATATAGTCCCCTCCTTAAGCAACATCAACCCCGGATTGGAACGTATCATTGTCTTCAATGTCACCGCATCGCAAAAGAGGAAAGGATACTCTGCTCCGGTATAATCGACCCATTGCTTTATCTCCGCCTCTTCCGAACCGGTAAGACAATAAAAACGCATCTTCTTCTCTTGCGCATAGTCAAAAGTGGTATTTATTTCATCGATATGCCCATCGCTCGCCTCTTCCAATTTCGGTGAAATCAACAAGAACAAGCCTGTCGTATCATTCAGCAACGATTCCGTCATATCTTCCCCGTCGAACGACAGCACTACGAAATCCGAAATAAGAGGCTGGAAACCTTTACTTACCAACTTTGATTCCGAGCGGACAAAAGTCCATGTAGAATCTGCCGAAGGCGCATCATCCAAAGTGAATGTCTGCTCTTTCCCATCCTTTTCATACACGAAAGAATAGGTATATTCATCTTGAAGGGCATCATCCGGTATTGCCATGCCTTCTGCGATGTTCGTTCCAACCTTGAAAGGGCGGAAATCAATTATAGGCAAATGGCGATAGTTGTGTATGGAGAATCCGATACAAAAGAGATAGGCATACACGGCAACAAACCAATAAACCTTATAAGAATAAAATGCCGTTGTCCGTTTATGGTACAAAAAGGCAACAATAGAAGCTGCCAACAGTACTATGTTCTTATAGAATGTTTGCCAATTGGTAAGGATAATGGCTTCTCCAAAGCATCCGCAATCAGCCACAGGATTCTTTAATGCCAAATAAAGCGTCAGCGGAGTCATGAATAACATCATCAGCAAGGTGAAAAGAGAGGAATACTTGCGGTAAACTCCCAAAATCATACAAACACCTAAAGTAAACTCTACCGTAGCCAAATTAATGGAAAAAGGAAGAGCCAACCACTGCATATCGGGAAATCCAAATGCAGTGAAATATTCTTCCACCTTGATTGCTCCACCTGCCGGATCTATCGCTTTCATTGTCCCGGAAAACAAGAATACGAAGCCTAACAGCAAACGGCAAGTCATAACAAGCCCAAACAAAAAATTCTCTTTTAGCTGTATCTTCAAATTTCCCGTCATAAGGCGTTTCTCTTATGATTGATCATTCATCATATTCCAACTTGATGAGTCCGAACAAGGCATAATTGACCATATCCATATAATTGGCATCAATCCCTTCCGAAACTAACGTCTTTCCATGATGGCTCTCTATCTGCTTTGTACGGTAAATCTTCATCAAGATCAAATCTGTATAAGAACTAATCCGCATACTACGCCAAGCCTCATCATAATCATGGTTTTTGGCATACATCAGTTCTTTGGTCATTGTCATATATTTATCATACAACTCCAAAGCCTTTTCGTTGGTGATATCTGTCGTGTCTGCATATCCCAAAGCCAATTGGATTTGTCCCATGATGCCATAATTGACGATTGCGATAAATTCAGGGCGAACCCCTTCATCTATCAGGCTAACCCCTTTCGTCTCCAAACTACGGATACGGTTCGCCTTAATAAATATTTGGTCGGTAATGGAAGTAGGACGCATGATCCTCCAAGACGGGCCGTAATCTTTCAACTTCTTTTCAAACAACTCCCGGCAAATAGAGATGACCTTCTCAAATTGTTCCTTTGTATTTGGCATATTTAGTATTCTTTTATCCTGCAAAGATAATGGGAAAAAAGGATTATTCCACTACCATCAAGCAAGATATTCCAATATGTCTGCAGCTGTATGTGCTATATATTTAGGATGATAGGATTCTAACTCTTCAATCGGGCGGAATCCCCAAACTACACCACAAGCGTCCACGCCACTATTGAGGGCTGTCTGCATATCCACATTTGAATCTCCCACATACAAAGTTTCCTCCTTTGCTACTTTTGCCTCTTTCAAGATATCATTCACAATAACAGGATCTGGTTTTGTTTTAACTCCTTCACGTTGCCCCAAGATAGAGACAAACCGGATGTTAGGGAAAAAGTGAGGAATCAACTTCTCCGTGGCGGCTTGGTATTTGTTAGAAGCGATAGCCAAGAGCACTCCTTTGTCTTGCAAAGCGGCAAGCAAATCTACTATTCCAGGATACGGCGTACTGAAATCCATGTTATGACGGTCGTAATGAGCCAAGAAATCTTTCCGGATTTTCAAGATATTCTCTTCATTGCGCTCTGCTTCCGGCAATGCACGTTCAAAAAGCTTATTGATGCCATTCCCGACAAAATAGTTGTATTCCGGCACCTGATGCGTGGGAAAACCATTCTTCTCCAAAGCATAGTTCGTACTGTTCGCCAAATCCGCAATCGTATTCAGCAACGTCCCGTCCAAATCAAAAATCACTAATTTCTTCATCCTATATTTATTGTATTAACAGAAAAGAGAGTGTGCCAGAATTGTAAACTGCCGTGTTGCATTTTACCAATTCTGACACACCTTAAAGGGGCTGCATCAAAACATCCATTTTGACACAGCCCCTTAACTTATCATGAAAAAGAAAAATTATTTACCTGAAAGTTTTTCTTTCAATGCTGCCAATTCTTCGATGTCACCCAATGTAGTTTTTTCTACCGGAGTAGTCAATACATTGTTTTCTTCTTTCTTGTTGTGCTTAGCAGCCTTCTTTTCAGCAGCAGCTTCTTTCTTAGCATTCTTCTGCTCATCTTCGAATACACGGCTATGAGACAAGATGATTCTCTTAGCTTCTTTGTTGAATTCGATTACCTTGAACTGCAACTTCTCTTCTACCTGAGCCTGAGAGCCGTCTTCTTTTACCAAGTGTTTCGGAGTAGCGAAACCTTCAACACCGTAAGGCAAAGAGATAACAGCGCCCTTGTCCAACATCTCAACGATAGTACCTTCGTGGATAGAACCTACAGTGAAGATTGTTTCAAATACATCCCATGGGTTTTCTTCCAATTGCTTGTGGCCTAAGCTCAAGCGGCGGTTTTCTTTATCGATTTCCAATACCTGAACTTCGATATCTGCACCAATCTGAGTAAATTCAGACGGATGTTTGATTTTCTTAGTCCAAGACAAGTCAGAAATATGGATCAAGCCGTCAACGCCTTCTTCGATTTCTACGAATACACCGAAGTTAGTGAAGTTACGAACTTTAGCAGTGTGGCGAGAACCTACAGGGAAACGTTCTTCGATATTTTCCCATGGATCCGGTTTCAACTGTTTGATACCCAAAGACATCTTACGTTCTTCACGATCCAATGTCAAGATAACAGCTTCCACTTCGTCACCAACCTTCATGAAGTCCTGAGCAGAACGCAAGTGCTGAGTCCAAGACATTTCAGAAACGTGAATCAAGCCTTCTACGCCCGGAGCGATTTCGATGAATGCACCGTAGTCAGCCATAACGACAACTTTACCCTTAACTTTGTCACCAACTTTCAAGTTTGGATCCAAAGAATCCCATGGATGCGGAGTCAATTGTTTCAAACCTAAAGCAATGCGTTTCTTTTCGTCGTCGAAGTCCAAGATAACAACATTGATCTTCTGATCCAACTGTACGATTTCTTCCGGATGAGAAACACGTCCCCAAGACAAGTCTGTAATGTGGATCAAACCGTCTACGCCACCCAAGTCGATGAATACACCGTAAGAAGTGATGTTCTTGACAGTTCCTTCCAATACCTGACCTTTTTCCAATTTGGAAATGATATCTTTCTTCTGCTGTTCCAACTCAGCTTCGATAAGAGCCTTGTGAGAAACAACGACATTCTTGAATTCCTGATTGATTTTAACAATCTTGAACTCCATTGTCTTGCCAACGAATACATCATAGTCGCGGATTGGCTTAACATCGATTTGAGAACCCGGCAAGAATGCTTCGATTCCGAATACGTCAACAATCATACCACCCTTAGTGCGGCACTTGATGTAACCCTTAATGATTTCATCTTTTTCAAGTGCTTCGTTAACACGTTCCCAAGAACGAGAAGCACGAGCTTTTTTGTGAGAAAGGATTAATTGTCCTTTTTTGTCTTCTTGGCTTTCGATATAAACTTCTACCTCATCGCCAACCTTCAAATCCGGATTGTAACGGAATTCAGACATAGGAACTACGCCATCTGATTTGAAGCCAATGTTAACTACAACTTCACGTTTGTTCATTGCAGTTACAGTACCCATTACCACTTCTTTGTCTTTTACAGTGTTCAGGGTCTCGTCATACGTTTTTTCAAGGTCTGCCTTGCTTACGTTGCCGTAAGATTCGCCCTTTTCAAGAGCATCCCAGTCGAAGTTTTCGATTGGTTGAATGTTCTTCAGATTTTCCATTCTAAAATAATACTACGTTTGTTTTAATTAGTAAGTTAGACTTTATGTTGCCTCTCTCAAAAATCAGCGCAAAGGTAATGCTTTTTTGTGATACTCAAATACTTTCTACTACTTTTTATTAGAAATTGATGTTCACACCGCCCATCAGCGTTATGCTTTGCATCGGATAACCATAGAACATTTCGTAATGTTGGTTCAACAAATTCTGTCCTTTTACATAAACGCCAAAGGTGTCGTTGAACGTATATCCGATTTGGAGGTTCAGTTCGTTGATGTTATTTAATTTGACATCACGAATTCCGCATTCAGAGGTATAACGATCTGTTGCCAAATAATAGTTTGCATCAATAGCCAATTGATGGATAGGTCTAACCGTCACACCGGCAGTCAATTCCATTTTGGGTTTGCCGTACACATACGACAACTCGGCATTGGGTTCTCCGCCAACCCAAGTATCTCCATAATTTCCTTTCCAACTGTTATAAACCCCTTTCAAATGAATGTCCAAAAAGCTGGCGTAACTATATTTCAAGTTGGCACCCGCAAAGAAACATTTGGTATCAATATCAGTCATGCTGTGCACAAAGTTGCCAAATTCGCTGCCTCTAAAATTACGGGAAGGGACGTAAAGCAAGTCTGAAGAGTTGATTTTGTATCCTGCAAAGACATCGAACCAAAAGCCAGGTGCGACACCTGATTTCAATCCGAATTGTCCATTCAACCAGTTGCGGGTCGGTGCCAACTCTTCAGCAGGATCCACATATCTGCAAATCTTAGACATTTCATAAGCACTGTTTGAATACAAACGCCCATCCGCTTTCAAGTACAAGACTGTTTTGTCTGCCACTTCCACATCTGCTGCCACATTCGGAGAAACAGTAAAAGAACTTTCTTCCCCTGTCACGAACATCACATTTGCGCCCAACTTGACTCTCCAATTTTCTCCTTCAATCTTATAATAAGGGGTCAATGTCACTTCGGCATGGTTTGCGAATGCACATTGAGCTGTTCCTTCGGGATAAGTAGGCAAAGAATAAGCGAAATATTCCACTTGACCTCCAACTCCTACACGCTGGTTGCCATTGAATCCGGCATTGAAGTCAAACTTGACATCCAACGTATGTTCAGTCGGTCCATCCAACTGCGCACTTCTTCCATATTTATGGGAAAAGTTCACATAATCCAAATCAATCAAATAGAAAAAGTCTGCATCTTCTTTCGCTTCCACACCGACATTTGCTTTGACGGTTTGGTTCACTTGATTGGTTTCACGGTCAGCCATCTTCATCACCTCCTCTTGGGGATAGGAAGACAACACGTTCATAGGCAAACCATAATAGTTAAAGCCCGTGTAGTTGTAAAAAATTCCCATCTTCAAGGACGCTTTATCAAAGGCGTGCTGGAAATTCAAACCGCCTAAATTGTCATTCAACTTGGCTTTCACTTTATCATCGGTCTGTATGTAATCCACATTCCCATTCATCGAACGGTGTGAGAGGAATATATTCAGCTTGTCTTTATCCGTACTTAATATATGATATCCGAAATCGCCATTGAAATTCATGCGCATTCCTGCGCCCAAGTTCAGATAACCTCTCCGCTTGTTATATTCCATCTGCGTCATGATATTCCCGGAAGGCAACAGGGTTATCTGTTTTTCCGGTTCAGTTGCTAATGTAAACGGAGAAAAATCGATTGCCCTCTTTTGGACAGCCGGTTCTTTTATGGCAGGCAAAGTATTCACCTTGTTGGCATCTTGAACCGTCGGAGCGTATTCCCGCTCCAAAGTCATTTCACGGTCCAATTTCTTTTTGTCCGCATCCTCTTGAGCGGAAACAGCAACGGTCGAACCTAACAAAACCGCTACACAAAGTACTTTCTGATATGTTGTTTTCATCTTATTACTCCTCTTACTTTAGTTTTGCCAGACGACTTTCAATCATTTCACTGATATTATCATCCCCTTGGTAGTTCTTCTTCAAGCTGTTCAAATAGACGCGGGCTTGAACCGGATCATTTTTGCGGATATAAATATCTGCCCAAAGGATAAAACCACGAGCCAACCAATATTGATGCGGTGTTCCGTTCTTGGCAAACTCTTCCAATACTTTTTCCGCATTCTTGTCATCATTAGAGTCATAATACAACTGGGCCAATAAATACTTCGCCTCCGCTCCTTGTACCGTTCTCGTATCTTTACTAATCAACTTCAAATCAGCCAAAGCCTTTGATTCTTGCCCCATGTCCATATAAGCTTTCGCCCTTACATAGCGTGCCTCGTTTGCCACTTCCGGGGAAACCTTCGGGTTCTTCAACAACAAGTTCGCTCCATTCAAAGCCTCTTTCTGGTTGCCAACTTTCAAGGCACAACGCATCAAGCCCAAGCTGGCTGCCTCTTTGTTGTCCGGATTCTCTGCCACTTCGTTCAAACGCTTAAAGGATTCCAAACCTGCGGCAAAGTCATTAGACAAATATTCAATCTCTGCCTTACGAGCCCAAGACTCTTCCAAGAACTTGCGGTCACCGCTGTTGATTACATTCTGGAACATCGACAACGCATCGTCATATTCTTTCAAATTGAAGGCAATGCTTGCCAAATAGAAATTCGCATTCGTGCTGAAAGCTCCGTCCGGATAGTTTCTCAAATAGTTCTGCATGCTTCGGCGAGCTCCCTCGTTATCACCACGCATAAACAATTTCTCAGCTGCAATATAGGTCAATGAATCCTGTTCGTTCACATTCATGTGGACATTTCCACCCAACGAATTAACATAAGCGGCATAGGACTCGATATCATTCAAATCAATATAGACAGACTTCAAATCCTGCAAAGCCACCTTTGCCTCTTCACTGCCCGGATAATTGCTAATCACCCGTTTATATTCCGCTGCCGCCTTCTCCGGTTGGTTGGCATTATAATAAATCAAGCCCAATTGGATACCTGCCTTTCTTGCCAAACTGCTTTCCGGATATTCTTGAATCAACTTCTGGAATGTCTGGGCTGCTGATACGTCATTGTTCAAGAGCACATAACTACGTCCTTTTTCAAAGAGTGCGTCATCCACATATTGGGATTCCGGGAACTGGGAAATCAGCTGATCCATCGCTTTGATTTTCCCTTGGTAATCCTTCTGCAAGCCCAACACAAATCCTTTCTGGTAGATGGAATAGTCACCTGCAGATGGTAAGATTTGGGAAGCACGGCTATAATTTTCTTCCGCGGCAGCAAACTGGCGGTTACGGAACAAGCAGTCACCGATACGGTTATAAGCATCGGCATACGATGCAGCAGCATGATTGCTTTCCACATCCACATACTGGCGGAAACGGTTCAAAGCCGAATCATACTCTTGTTGCTTGAAATAGCAATATCCCAAACCGTAGAACGAAAGCGGATACATATCTGTTCCTTTCTGTTTCGTATTGTTCTGATATGTCCGGTAGTCGGAAATTGCATTTTCATATTCTCCCTTGCGGTAATAAGATTCACCTCTCCAGAAATAAGCATCGCTTCGTGCCTCTTCATTATAAGTACCCATCTGGATGGCTTGGGTAAACAAATGGATGGCATCGTCCAACTTCATGTTGGTAAAGGCTTCTGTTCCTAACTGGAAAAGGATATTTTGTTTGGCATCCAATATTTTCACGCTCGGATGTTGGATCTTTTGGATAGATTTCAATGCCGCTTCATAGTTTTTGGTAGTCAAATAGACCTCAACCAAATAGTCATTCACCTTATCGGCATATTGGGAATTGGGGAAATCGTTCAAGAAGTCTTCAAATATTGTCACAGACTCTCCAAATCCGGTAAATGCCGTCTCGTGAATCAGCAATGCATAGTTATACATGGCAGCTTCCTGTATCTGCTTGTCATACGAAGCAGTCGCTGCCGCTTCAAATGCCATACGAGCATTGTTCTTGTCGTTCAACTTCAAATAGGATTGTCCTAAATAAAGGTAGGCATTTTGGGTCAAAGCGTCATTTTCACTGACCACTTTACCCAAGCTGTTCACGGCATTCTTATAATCTCCCTGGTTGAAGCAACATACGCCCAACAAATAGAGGTCGCTTCTCAATGGCGCATCCGTCTCCGCTGCATATTGAGCCAACATCTTCAACGCTTTCGCCTCGTTGCCCAAATGGTAGCTGGAATTGCCGACCAAGCGATACAATTCCGCCTTGTTCTTGCTTTGCGGATAATCGACCAATAAGGATTCTCCCTCTTTGACTACCTGTTTATATTTATTCTGTATGAAATAAATCTGGGTAATATAATATGAAGATTGTTCCTTGTAGGCGGGACGATTCTTCATCTCTTCAAACTCCACCAACGCCTGATTGTATTTACCATCGGCATAGTCGATATAAGCGACATAATAAGCAGCCGCATCTTTATAGGTATGACCAACCTGTTTTATCCGGTTGAAATAGGTATAAGCCTGTTTCCGGTCGCCTGTCTGAAGCAAAGAATAAGCCAAACGGAAACTATATGCTTCCTGTTCCTCCGCATTCAGCATATCAATGTTCGATTCTTCCAACCAGTAAATAGCCTTCTCATATTCTCCTTTCCCGAAATGGGTCGAACCAATCAAGTAATTGATGACATCGGCATGGCGGGAATCCGGATAAGTTTCCAAATACATCTTCAACAGCTCATCGGAGTTGGGACGTCCTTGTTGAAAAGCGGCGTAAACCAACATATAGTCTGCTTCTTGTATCAAGTCCGCATCAGCCGAATGCGACTTGTAGGCCTCCAATTTATCAATACAACCTGAATAATTCTTCAAACTGAACATCTCTTTGCCTTCCACAAACAGCTGTTCGGGAGTGCCCGACTGATACGAACGTTGAGCGTCCGCCGCCAGATGGGAACCCAATACCAGGCATAAGGGAATAAGTATTCTTTTCATCACACCCTATCTTTATAAGTTTATATTCTACTTGTTTAATATACAAAGGTATTAAATCCTTTTCAATTACTGCAACATATTCCTATAAAGTTCTTAAATATGTTTTTGAGGGTATTCCGACAATTTATTCTTAAAAAGAGCTGATATACTGTTCCAACTCATTTTTACTCCATTTCTTCTTTAGACTCAAACGAGATTTCAACCGTTGCATACGTTTATTCATCGCATCCTCCTTTAAATCCAGAAGTTCCATTATCTCTTTTTGAGAAAAGCCGGCTTTCAAGAGACAACATATTTTCAAGTCGCCTTTCTTCAAATTCGGATTTTTTCTCCATATTCTTTCCGTATATTGACAATCTATGGATTGAAGTAAAGCAATTATATTCTCCGCATCAATATCTGCCAAGTTACTCATCTTTTTGATTCTCTTCAATATAACTTTAGCTTCTTCAGATGTGAATGTCTTTATGGGAACAGATAATTCACTCCATTCTTGTTGATACTTTTCCAACTCATTCAATTGTTCAGACAGCTTATCCTGACTCTCTGCTATCACTGTTTCCTTTTCTATTACTTTCTGCTTCAACTGTTCAATCTCTTCTAAGTATCTCTTCTTTTCAGATTCAATGCTTTTCAAAGAACAATTGAGTGCATCAATATCTTGTTTGTTCGCTTCCAACTGTTCTGAAATTCCATCTTTTTCCTCCTGCAATTTCTCATTATCCTGTGTTAATCTTTCCAACTTAGATTTTTCCTTTTCGATATTTATATTCAGCAACGACATTTGCTTTCTCAGTTGAGATATTTTATCACGGCTCCTCTGTATGTCCATTTCTTTTTCTGCCATTACTATTTTTAGCGATTCTATTTGATTCCGGGATTGTTCATGAGCGAAGTCTGATTCCCGTTTTTTCTTACCTATTCTTCTATACAAAACCACAAATACTGTTGTAATTAGTATCAAAATTAAAAGCAATAAGAAAAGAGCACGTGTGGTTTTAAATTGCTTGATTCCCATTTTTTCATTTAGGTGTTGAACCTCAACCTTAGCCACCTGTTGTAAATTCCCAATTTTTCGTATAGAGTCCCGGCTTGCCAAATACATTTTGTTGTATTTCATGGACTCTTCATAATTCTCCAATCCCTCATATAGGTAGGTCAAACTTTCCTGTGCAGCACTTCTTGTATTTATACTGGAAGAATGAAGTGCTTTTTCCAAATAGACAACCGCACTATCTGTTTTTCCCATCAAACGATAGGAGTCACCTATTTTAAAAAGTATTGAAGAATTATCATTAGATTCATAATCCGGTAGTTGCTGGACACGGCGCAAGCATTCTAAAGATTTTTGATAACACGAAACCTGTCGGTAAACAGCTGATAATTCAGACAAGCCTAAACGTAAGCATCGAGTTTGACTTATCTGTTCTGCTATTTCTATTCCTTGCAAATATGCAGCAATTGATTTTCCAAACTCTTCTTGCAACACATAAGCCCTTCCGATATAAGAGTTTGCATAAGACATACTAATGCTATCTCTCGACAACTCTGCAAAACGCTCTGCCTTTGTATATGACTCTAACGATTTGTCTGCTAAATGGTTTTCATAATAAATCGAACCTAAGTGGGAACATATCAGATATTGTATATTATAATCTGCACCGCCTTCTGCTACATCCCTTGCTTTCACATAAAGTTCCGCAGCATGCGCATGGTCTCCTTCATCATATTTCACTCTTCCATTTAAATATAATGCCCTCGCCAAATGCAAATCATCTCCGCTATGTCGGAAATAATCCACTGATATTGCAATCAACGAATCCGATTGATGCTTGACATAACATTTGTCTTCCGCTTGCGTAAGCAACATGTAATAAAGAGCCTTGTCTTGCTTGGGGTAATACATTGTATTAAATTGCTGAAGCAACCGTAGCGCACTATCAGGCTTTGCTCGGATAAAAGTCTCCACTTCCAACAGTTCAGGAGCGTATTTAACATTAGTACATCCTGCCAAAAATATAGTGAGAATTGTAATTAGCAGGCATGAGATTAATCCATGTGTTTTCATGTTTCTTCTTTTATCTTTATCACAAATTTAATGATTGTTATTTAATTAGCAAACAAGTAACCATGTCAAATCTTTCCGAACAACAATGCTACCAACTTTTCATAACCATCCTGCATCTGTTGGAACTGATAATTAGACAAATATAGCTTGCGTCCATTTTTGCCCAATTTTTCACGTTCGTCTAGGGAAGAAAGAATTGCTAATAGTGGTTCTATCAAATTATTGTCAAATTCTTCTGTTTTTTCAGGATCGCTTCGTTTCCCTATTTTGGCAACTTTGGAGTTCTCCCCGTCTTTAAACATGTTCCCTACGCAAAAACCGTCTGAAGCAAGCACAGGGATTCCATGCATCATCATTTCTATTCCGGTATAACTACATTGCTCCACATAGGATGTCAGCAAACCAACATCCGCAATTTTATACCACTCCAATAATTCATCCCTCGACAATTGCCCAGTGAAAACGATTTTGGAAGAATATGCTTTTGCCAATCGGAGCGTTGTCACTGGGTTGATAAGTGAACCGACAATTACCAATCGGCATTCTGGCGCGACTTCCAAAATTTTCCCAAGGCAACGCAGTAGGGCATATAATCCTTTTATATAATGTCCACGTCCTGCAAAAAGGATTATTTTTTCTTGTCTATCCAAATGTTTATTTTTGCGTATGTCTGCTTTTTCATTTTCAGGTATTGGTTGATACAAATCCTCTGTTCCGTTTGGAATATAACATAGCTTGCAGGCGTCTATTTGATATATTTCAGTCAACACCTTAAAGGTTTCACAAGCCAAAACAATCACTTTATCCACCAGTCGGAACATCCGTTGTTCTTCCAGGAAATCTTTTCGCAAGTTTTTCTGCTTCTCTGTATCATGCCTATAATCCATTTCACGACAGAAAGCCTTAAATTTTTCCACATCACCCAGAAAATGGTATGTCCAGCTCATGTCATGAACGGTAAAGGTGATTTTTGACTTTGGAAACCTATTCCTTAAAGTCAGAACCAAATCCTCACAAGGGGTATAATTCAACATAAAAAGATTGTAGTCTGAGTCTTTTATGTGTAGACCTAAAAACTTGTCTACTATCTTATTGTATGATTCTTGCAAGCAATATGAAAAAGAAAAAGTGTAGATGCCTTCTTCTTCCTTGGCTGTGAACAGCTCTTTTGTCTCATTGAAATGATTGATTAAGTAAATACGGGCATTCAAACGTTTGAAAATTCGGATAATTTCGCCTATATATGTTTTTATCCCATTAATTCGGGAGTCCTCGTCTATAATAATCAAGTTCAGCATATTATAAAAACATTTAAAATGAATACAACCATCCAGCAAGTCCATTTCTCAAACCGACTCTAGCCGTACTGACATTTTCCGAGAAAGCTTTCGCTTTTATATAAAGGCGGACATCGGGATGATAAGAAATTTCCTTCCCCGCCATGTGGAATGCGTTAAATGAATCTGCCAAGTGAGCCAATGAAGCAGGCTGTTCCGTTTTGTCTCCAGTATTATTTATGGCCACGGACATGTCTTCCATAAAATCGGAAGAAAAAATTCCATTTTGGCCTTTCATACAAGCTCCTTTCGTCCTAATCAATATGTAATGCAGCAGCCCTTCCAGTCCTGTTTCCAAGGATAAATCATGCATCCGGTGGACGCATATCCTCTCCATGCGCTTGTCTATCTCAGCACAGACAGTATTCGTATCACATTCCACGAACCCTCGTTGCACGAGATATTCTATACCCCAAGCAATACCAGGCAAGCCAGTAGCAAAGTCAAATCCAGTCTTATGACCCACATCATCCAATATGCCGTCTATCAATTCTTCCCCAAAATCCCCAAATAGGGTGTTCCCGCTACGTTTCGCATAGTCGAACAAGGAAATGGCAATTCCCAATTTCCCGTACAATAAGCCTGGGGACTTTACAGAATAAGCCCTCAAGAATAGCTGGTGAAAGACTTTTTCCTTGTCTGTAAAATTACATATACTCATATCAAACATCCAATTCCAATTGGTTTTTTATCAATTTATAATAATGTCCTTTTTGTGCTGACAATTCCTTATGCGTACCTTGCTCCACCAGTCTACCTTTGTCCAAGACCAATATGTTGTCCGCATCCTTCACGGTACTCAACCTGTGGGCAACGATAACCACGGTTTTCTCTTTGTAAAAATCCTTCAGGTTATGCATAATCATATATTCATTCTTAGTGTCAAGGAAGGATGTCGCTTCATCAAAAAAAATGAACTCCGGATTTTTATATACTGCACGAGCAATCAATAGACGTTGCTTTTGTCCCCCGCTCAAATCAATGCCCCTGTTGCCTATTTTTGTATTGTATTTCATGGGAAGCGTCTCGATAAAATCGTCGATACAAGCTATTTTAGAGGCTATCTTCAGTTTCTCCACGTTTGGCAAGGTATCCGCAATGGCAATGTTCTCGGCTATGCTCCCGCTAAAAATGTAACCGTCTTGCATGACAACCCCACACAGCTTCCTCCATTTGTCTGATTCGATAGAGTCCATCTTTCTATCGTCCAAATAAAGATCGCCTTTTTGCGGGTAATAAAATGACAACAGCAACTTCAAGAGTGTTGTCTTTCCGCTTCCACTTGTCCCTACCACGGCAGAGACTTTCCCCTTGGGTATCATCAGGTTCAACTCTTTCAAGACATACGGGTTGTATGTCCCCGGGTATTTGAAAGAGACGTTGGACAATGTGATGCCCTTGCTTATAGCGGGAGGATCTGTCTTCTTTTCCGAATTTTCATCCGGAGTCTTCTGTATTTCCGACAATCTGTCCAAACTATATTTCGCCTGCAAAAAAGAACGGGAAATGGACATGATTCTGTTCACAGGATCGCTTAACTGTCCTAATAAATAGGTGATTGTCATCAGAACACCAATCGTCATTTCCTCTTTTATCACGAAATAAGAACAAAAGACCACAACCACAATATCCTTTGCCTTATTGACTGAGGAGATTCCAATAGTGGAATAGAAATTCATGTACAAATCCTTCAATTGATAAAAATTGATTTTTTCTTGTGCCTCCTTAACCTTGTCTATCTTGCTCCGTTGTGCACTGTTTATCTTTATCTCGCGCATCCCCGTCATCAATTCATAGATACTGCTTTTGCCTTCTGAAGATACAGCGAATTTCAGATAATCAATCGTCTTTCTCTTCTTTGCGAAAAAGGAGAACCAGCCTATACATAGTGCCGTAAAAAACAAGAAAATCAGAAACACCTTATAGTCATAATAGACAAGGATAGTTGAAAATGCGATGAAATTCGTCGCAACAAACAGGACGTTTATCGCCTCATAGGTAAAAAAGGATTTCAGATTGTCTTGATCATCCACCAACTGGATCAAGTCCGATGTCGCCTTCACATCGAAAAAACAGATTGGAAGCCTTATCAGTTTCTCCAGGTAGTTCGACAGGAAAGAAATCCCTATCCTAAAGCCTATTTTAGACAATAAAATATTTGACAGGCTGCTGGATATGGCATAGCTGAAAAACAAAACGAACTGGCAAGAAGCCAAAAGCAACACCCTATTAAAGTCCTTCCCGTTTATTCCTTTGTCTATGATTTGTTGGAAAACCAAAGGAAATATCCAATTAAAGACCATGCCCAAAACGCTCAGAAGCAATACAGTTAAAAATCCTCGCTTGTGCTTTCCGGCTGTTTCTTGTAATATGTCTGACATGTTTTCCAGTTTTTCCCGCAACCGGATTTTTCCATCATTTTTGTCGTAAAAGGCTTTGGTCGGATCCATTGCCAATGCCACCCCTTTGTTGTTATTATCCAAAAAGGCCTTTTGAAAAAAGTGCAGCGGAATCTTTATCTTGCCAAAGGCGGGATCCGCTATATGAAAGAGATATTCACCTTTTTTGCAAGAGACCTTATATAATACCACAAAATGCTCCTGTTTCCAGTATAGGATAGAGGGCAGTGGCATCCTTATGGCCTCTTCGTCCGTTATTTTTATCAAAGCTGTTTCAAAGCCAATCCGCTTGAGACATAATTCGAGATCTAACAAGGTGGCTCCCAACCTGGTTAAATTGCACAGTGACTTTATGCTGGCTGCCGAGTATTCATTTTTATAATACTTACAAATCATACGAATGCAAGTAGGACCGCAATCGTTGGAATCCAGTTGGTGTAAAAAGGGGAATCTATCCATTCTTGTGTCGGTTTCTAATAAACATGTCCAATCTGTCCAATATCAGTTCATCAATACGCTCGTCAGATTGGTAAATACATGCTTTATTCATTTTTTGTTCTTGCTCTAGCATATAACGGGAACAGCCACCTCCACATAATGGAGCTATACGGCACTTGCTACAAAAACCATCTTTAAAACGGATGCCCATCCTATGCTCTTGTGGTCTAATCCATATTATATTTCCTGATTTGTCTAAGTAACCATCTTTATTACTTTCATTAAAATCCCTTGCTGTACATTTATATATATCGCCATTGTAGTTTACTACTATAGAACTTCTTACGTCTCCATAACAAGGCCTCCTAACCATGTCTATATTGTTGAAAATGACATTAAGCCTTTTGGCAATAAAATAATTTACTACTTCCCTAATGCCTTCCAAATCTCTTCCTAGCTTTCGTTCTTGCCATACTTGATGAAAATCCACTTCTAAAAGCATAGACTCTTCCTCAGACAAGTCTTTTAAATCATCTGCAATTTGGTATAATGAGCCTATGCTTTCTGATGTATAATTAATACGAAGACGAACTTCAATACCTGATTTTAACAAAGACATGACATTGCGTAAAATCAATGTATAGGTATCGTGGCCTTTATAACTAAAGCGTATTCTATTATGCATTTCTTTGCCTCCATCAAGCGTTATTTGAAATTGGACATTATCATAACAAGCTAAAGCTTCTATTATTTCAGGATTCAATAATCCCCCGTTACTCGTAAAACCAATGCTTCTCCATGATATATTATTCTCTTTACATAATTTATCATGGAAACGAATTATAGGCAGTACAATATCTTTAAAGTAAATCAAAGGCTCGCCTCCAAAAAACGCTATTGGGAAAGATTGTAATTCGCCATATGTTTCAATAACATGATTCATATGCTTATAAATCTTATCTAAAGTTTCAGCTGACATTTTAGAATTGGGAATATGGTTCTCGTAACAATACCAACACTTATAATTACATGCTAAAGTAGGATTTATTATCATAAAATAATTTTTATCATTTTCTACTATAGTTTGATTTAAATGCTGTAAAAGTTCCAATTCATCAATAGAATCTTCTATATAAAAACCATTCTCGCATAATTTACTATACAATGTGGGGCATTCGGTTTTCATTTTAATGAAATCATTCCACATATCTTTTATGTTTGAATTCAAAAACACAAATACGTCTGACAATGCATTATAGGCAACGTCTGTTTTTTCAGACAGTGGAATTATAGAATTATAATAGCTATTCTTCATAATATTTTTAAGTAGAGGCTGCCTCTGGATGAGACAGTCTCAGTAATTTCAAGATTAAACTTATGATTATTTAGCACTGGCAATTATTACCATAACACTGACAATTATTACTGCTACATTGACAATTGTTACCTTGACATTGACAATTGTTGCCACTACGAGGATTTATCTCTCCTCCAATGCTGCCCAATAATAATAATGAATCTTGATTCTCAATAATTTCCACTTTCTCAAGCTCTTCGACAAAAGCCTTGATTCTACCGAATTTATTCTCCATGATACTTTAAAATTAAATAATTCCTACTCTGTTTTTGGTTTTTCGGATTCCACCAATATTGATTTTTTTTATTTAACACGTCCCTTGACGTTCGAATTAGAGGTACTTCTTTGTTGCAACTGTTTTACTTTCTTATTGCCAAAGCTGTACGATAAACGAAGCCCAACTTGGAAAGCCTCTCCCCCCGTGTATTTGTTGCTTATAAGAAAATCGTTTGTAATGCGAATTTTCCTTGAAGTTTCAACTTTCTCGTCATTAAAGAAAAACATCCCGTAATAATATAAAGTTACAGATATATCATAAATCCTGGCATTTAATTCTGTGCGAAAAGATATGTTATGCGGATACTCAGCATACATTGTTCGTTGCTTAGAATAATAATCCCCACCCAAATTAAAGCGGATGTTCTGATGAGGGAACAACAGAAAACTGTTATA
>OIXQ01000132.1_pt1 | contig 37047 bp, 39 predicted proteins | sample 1587791 | NCBI WGS metagenome assembly OIXQ01 (sample SAMN03283273) | human gut metagenome | biome: human-associated habitat; material: feces | host: Homo sapiens | place: Peru | collected 2012
TGTCACCCCGATAGCCCAGTACGATTTTATGGATATCAATCAGATTGATGCAGTTCAGAAGACCTACCGCTACGCAGTCCGGGTATTCCTCCAGGGCGCACAGCGCCGCCGGATCCCGGTTTGCTGCCGCGTTGACGGCGATTCGGAAAATGTCCCCTTCCTTCTCATCCTGGAGCAGCCGACCGCCATGGCTCAGGAAACTTTCCATCAGTCGGTGTTCGTGGCGTAGAGCTCCAGGCAGCCCCGATTGCCGCAGGTGCACTGAGCACCCCGGAAATCGATGGAGGTATGGCCCAGTTCCCCGCACAGGCCGATGACTCCGTCATCAACGTTCCCGTTGAGTACCATTCCCAGACCGATACCGTTTTGCATTTGCAGATAAATAAATTCGTTGTCCTCCCGGCAACTGCCATAGAGGAATTCCGCCAGAGCGCCGGTGGGTGCATCGTGAATCAGAAAGCAGGGCAGCCGGAGCTGGGTTTGCAGATGCTCCCGGATGGGCAGGTCACGGATCCCGAAGAAGTTCGGTGGGGAGATGATGATCCCCGTCTGGGCGTTTACCGGCCCCAGAGAGGCAATGCCGATGCACAGTATTTTCCTGGGGCAGACCTTGACCGCGTTTTCACAGAGGGCGGCCGTAATTTTCAGCAGCTCCCAGCCGGTCATATTTTCGCTGTACGGCTGGAATTCCTCGGTGATGATTTTCGCGGAAAGATCCGTCACCAGCACGGTGCAGTGCTTCCGCCCGATGTACAGCCCCATGACGCAGGGAGACAGGGGAGAAAGCTCCAGCAGGAGGGAAATTCGCCCGGAAATGCCGGAATGAGAGTCGGTAGAGGCGGTTTCATTGATCAGCCCGGCATAGATATCAGATCACTGGTGATATTGGAGATGGACATTTTGGACAGTCCTGTAGCTGCCGTGATGCTGGCTCTGGAAAGGGACCCTCCGGTGGCGATCATCTGCAAGACCCGCAGACGATTTTCGTATTTCATATCCTGGGTATTTCTGCATTCCCGTTTTGTCATGGCAACGTTTTCCTCTACTTTTTTACAATACAATTTAGTTCTAACATACACAATTCCCAATGTCCATGGGAAATCAGACTTTACGCATATCTTTTCGGGCGGCGGGGAGCTGTGGAAACGGACAACGTTCTGTTTTTGAAAAAGATATACTGCGCAAATCTTGGCAGGCCTGACAGATTTACCAACGGAAATGTTCTGTACTGGAGAACAGTTGTATAGATTGCTTATTTTTCAAGAGAAGGTTTGTATATTACTCAGAATTGCATTTGCGGAGATATTGTGCTATAGTATCTTCATGAAGATAGCTGTTATGTAATGCAGAACAACTATCATAAATAATGAACGGAGGACTTAAAATGAAGAAAGCAATCGCCATGCTCCTGACCATTGCCCTTTGCCTGTGCAGCTTCGCGGGCTGTGGTAAGACGGAGAACACCCAGACTGCCCCTGCCCCCACTGCCGCTGCAGCAACAGCCGCAGCCGGTGCCGTACCCGCCGGGGATATGACCCTGAATATGCTGAGCCACACCTATGCTGCACTGACCTACTTCGCCGACCAGATGGTTGCCAATGCCCCGGACGGCGTTACCGTCGTGCCGGAGATGACGGACTACACCTCCTGGCAGGAAAAGATGAGACTGAACCTTTCCTCCAAGTCCAACGCTTACGACATTACCTATATCACCCCCTCTGACCTGGGCGAGTTTGCCTCCAATGGCTGGCTGGTGCCCCTGGACGATTACATCCAGAAATATTGGGATGAATACAATTTCGGTGATATTCCTCAGTACCTGTGGGATGCCTACACCTATGACGGACACATCTATGGCATTCCCAGCCATCAGTGGGCTATGGATCTGTTCTACCGGGCAGACCTGCTGGACGAAGCCGGTATCGCGGTTCCCGAAAATCTGGATCAGCTGGTGGACGCAGCCAAGGCTCTGAATAAGGATGGCCGCAGCGGTATCTGCCTGACCCTGCAGGCAACCGACATGCTGATGGTCACCTACCAGTCCTTCCTGACCGCTTGCGGCGGCTGGTTTTGGGATGACAATTACGAGCCCCAGTTCTCCGGCGAGGCTTCCCTGCGGGCCATCGACTGTATGCTGCAGCTGTATCAGTACACCCCCGATGATTGCAGCAGCTACGGCAACAACGAGGCAACCGTTGCCATGTGCCAGGATCTGTGCGCTATGACCATGATGCAGACCACCCGCTCGGCGGCGATGAACGATCCTGCTCAGTCCCAGGTTTCCGGTAAGATCTCCTTCGCGGCGGCTCCCATGGACACCAAGGGCGGCAAGTCCGCGGCTATCTGGAACACTGCCGGTTATTCTATCTGCGCCAGCTCCGCGAATGATCCTGAGACCTGCTTTGTGACCATTGCCAACGCCCTGACGGAAGAGGCAGAGGCCGGATGCGTCTCCATCACCATGCCCATCCGGGAATCCGCTCTGACCGACGAGCTGTTTGCCCAGTATCCCGATTACGCCGCTGCCTGGAAGGCCATCCAGAACGGCGCCACCATCCGTCCCGCGATTCCGGAATTCGCTGAGATTATGGATGTTTCCATGACCGCTCTGTCCACCGTGATTACGGGTCAGGCAGATCTGGAGAGCACCATGCAGGCGGTTGACGCGGACGTCAGAGATATTCTGGACGAGGCCGGTTACTACGGTTAATTCCGGAAGACGTGATTTGCAGCTCCTGTTGAAAACGGAAAACCAAGGGGCCTCCCGGTGAAGGCCGGGAAGCCCCGACGTGAAAAGGACACTTGCAATGAAAAAGAAACAACGAACCCTACACAATAAAAATAAATATCTTCTCTTTTCTGCGCCAAGCTTGCTGATTATGGCGGCCATTATGATTTTTCCGGTCTGCTACGCTGTTTACTACAGCTTTTTCAGCATGAAGTTGGGCGGGACCGCCAAATTTGTGGCATTCAAAAATTACATTGACATTCTTACGGATGATGAGTTCCTGGAGGCCCTGAAGTTTTCCTTGCTTTACACCGTTGTTACCGTGAGCTTTCAGGTGCTGTTCGGAATGCTGATCGCCCTGTTGATGGACAACATTACCAAGTGGCGCAAGCCCATCTCTGTTTTGATCTATTTGCCCTATTTCATTTCCGCGTCCGTCAGCGGCATTATTTTCCGGTGGCTGTTTATCTCCAACTGGGGTTTGGTAGCACAGTTCCTGGGACAGCTGGGGATCCCGGCACCAAGCTGGTTTGACAGTCCGGCACTGTCCAAGGTCATTGTGATGGCGGCGGAAATCTGGCAGAATACACCCTTCGCGGTCATTATCTTCTATGCGGGCCTGCAATCCGTGTCTTTGGAGCAGTTGGAGGCTGCCAAGCTGGACGGTGCCAATGGCTTTCAGCGTTTCTGGCATGTCAAGGTGCCCCATCTGCGCCATCTGCTGATCCTGGTGCTGGCCATGCGGATTATGGATGCTTTTCGGATCTACGACCGGATCGCCACCATGACCAAGGGCGGCCCCGGCACTTCTACCCAATCGGTTTCCCTGTATGCCTATAAGTTGGCCTTTACCAAGCTGCGGGTCGGCAAGGGCTGCGCGGCGGGCGTTCTGATTCTGATCGCTATGGCGATTCCCGTGTTTATTCTTCTGAAAATGATGCGTTCCGAGGAGGCAGACTGATGAAAGGAAAAAAGCTTCGCGTAACTCTCAGCTACATCGCGCTGATCCTCATTGCGCTTGTTTCCGTGATCCCCTTTTGGTACGTGATTTCTATTGCGCTGAAGAATCCTCTGGATGCGTTTTCCACGGATTTTAAGTTCTTTTTCAAGCCTACCCTGGAAAATTTCAAGCAGATCTGGGTTCACGATAATTTCGGCTTCTATTTTAAGAATTCCATTATTGTCACTGCCATCTGCGTGCTGATTTCCGTGCCTATGGCCACCTTCGGAGCCTACGGCCTGATTCGTCACGACAGCAAATTCTCCAATCGGATCCTGAACTCTATGCTGGGTCTGCGGATGTTCCCGGCCATGCTGCTGGTCATTCCCTATTTCATGCTGGCAACGACCCTGAAGCTGACGGATACCTATACGGTGCTGATTCTGATCATTGTTGCCTCCAACCAGCCCTTTGCCATCTGGCTGATGCGGGGCTTCCTGTTGGGAATTCCGAGAGATCTGGACGAGGCGGCCCGGGTGGATGGCTGCAATCTTCTGACCACTGTGACGAAGGTGGTGCTTCCCCTGTGTATGCCCGGCATTGGTACGGCGTCCATTTTTACTTGTCTGCTGTCCTACAATGAGTACCTGTTTGCTCTGGTGCTTTCCGGCAAGCGCACCATGACGCTGCCGGTGGCCGTGGGCAAGTACGCAGGAGAAGAGCTGGTCTACTGGTGCCAGAACGCGGCGGCGGTCGTCAGCATCATCCTGCCGATCTGCATTGTCATGATTTTCCTGCAAAAGTGGCTGGAGGGCGATCATCCTGGCTTCTCTTCCTTTACGTTGAAGCCCGTCATGTCCGGCGACCTGCCCTACGCCTCGGCCTATGTGGACACCATCCGGGGTCGGATCAGCTCCAGCTGGAGCCGCAGTGAGAATAGCCTGGACTATGCCATCGAGGTTCCCGGCAACACCGCCGCCGATCTGGCCATTCCCAAGAACAAGTGGCAGAAGGTTCGCATTACGGAAGGGAACAGCCTCCTCTGGGATGGCACCGCCGCCGACAGCGTAGAGGGCCTGAAATTTGTAAGCGAGGATGACAAGTACGTTTATTTCCGCGCGGAAGCGGGCAAGTATTCTTTCCGGGTCGTCCCGGTCTGACAGAAAGAAGGAATTTTGATGGTGTTAAGTGGAAAAATCGCACTGATTACTGGCGCAAACCGGGGTCTGGGCAAGGCTATTGCGGAAAAATTCGCGTCTGAGGGTGCTCTTACTGTCCTGGTTGGACGGAAGGAAGCGGAGCTGGCGGCGGTACGGGATGCCATTATTGCCGCGGGCGGTAAGGCCGATTACCGGGTGGCAGATGTGACTGATCCTAAGCAGGTGCAGGAAATGGTGGATTCTGTGGTCAAGGAGCATGGAACTATTGACATTCTGGTGAACAACGCCGGTATTTCCAAGGAGATCAAGCTGATGGACATTCCTTTGGAAACCTGGTATGAGATCATCAATGTGAATCTGAACTCCGTGGCCATTGTGACCAAGGCGGTGTTGCCGGTGATGGCAGAACACAAGTCCGGAAACATCGTGAACATTTCCTCTGCGGCGGCGCTGCGGGGCCTGCCCGGAAGCTGTGCCTACGCGGCAAGTAAGGCAGGCGTGCTGTGCCTGTCCCAGGCCCTGGGCGACGAGGTTCGCCCCCTGGGCATTCGGGTCAACGCCATCTGCCCTGGCCCCATTGACACGGAGCTGTTCCAGAAATCCGAGCGCCGGGAATTCATTCTGGCAGCCGGCGGCGACGTTTTCACCCCGGAGACCATTGCCAATGGCGCTCTGTTTCTGGCATCCGATTTGTCCAAGGGCATGAGTAGTCAGGTTTTGACCATGCGGGGCTTTAACCGCTGGTAACACCCTTAGAAAAGAGGTATTTCAATGAACAATCAGAGTGAATGCAAGCTGCACGGCGTAATCCCCGCCATCGTGACTCCCATGAACGAGGACGGCTCTGTGAACTACGGACTGCTGGAAAAGCAGGCGGATTATTTGATGAATGCCGGTGTGAACGGTCTGTTCGTGTGTGGCGGCACCGGTGAAGGCGCCTATCTGACGACGGAAGAAAAACGCCAGGTCTACAAGACCATCCGCGCTACCGTGGGCAAGCGGCTGTTCCTGTGCCTTGCGGCGATCAATTCCAATACCCCTGCTACTGTGCGGGAGATGGCGGCACTGGCGGACTGCGATGCGGATTTCTGGGTGTCTACCACGCCCTTCTACCATGGCGCCAATCAGGATGACATCCTGGAGCACTACCGGCAGGTAGCGGCTCAGGCAAACGCTCCCATCATCGTCTATAATATTCCGTCTGCTACTCATAATAATATCGAGCTGGAGACGGTTCTGACGCTTTCTCAGCTGGATAACGTGGCAGGCACCAAGGATTCCTCCGGAAACTTTATTGCTTTCAGCAAGGGCTTGTTTGGCCCCCGGAAGAAGGGCTTTGCCTGGATCCAGGGCGAGGATTATCTGTGCGCGCCCGCACTGCTGTGCGGTGGGGACGGCATGGTTTCCGGCCTGAGCAACGCCAGAGTGGAGCCTTATGTTGCTATGTATCGGGCCCATCTGGCGGGGGATATCCAGGCGGTAAAGCACTGCCAGAGCCGGATCAACGACATGTACCGGATCATCCACTCCTGCGGCAACGGAAACGCGGCCATCAAAGCAGTGACAGAGCTCAGCGGCCGTGGCACTCGCTGGATGCGCCAGCATTCCTTCTCCCTGAGCGATGAGCAGGTGGAACGCATCCGCGTTATTATGGAGCAGTACGAAGCCAATGCGTAAGACGGTTTTCCCGTCCGGGGCAGCCCGGACGGGAAACACAGGAGGAAATTATGGCTAAGAAAGTGCTGGTAACAGCAACGAACTATTCTACCTATTGCAGCGCGGCGAAAGCACTGCTGGAAGAAAACGGCGTCGAGGTAATTGAAAATCCCTTCGGGCGGCCAATGACCCGGGAGGAGCTGCTGACGGTGGTTGGAGATATTGACGGTGTTGTCGTGGGCGTGGACACCTGGAATGAGGAGATTTTTGCCCATGCGCCGAAGCTTCGTGCTATGGCACGGTTCGGCGTTGGTGTAGACAACATTGACCTGGCGGCGGCAAAAGCGCACGGCATCCAGGTTACCAACGCAAAGGGAATGAATTCCAACCCGGTGGCAGAGCTGACAGTGGGACTGATCCTCAGTACTCTGCGCAATGTGCCCGCCTTCAATGCGTCCATCCGGGAAGGAAAATGGGATCGGTTTATGGGCCGGGATCTGGCAGGCATGACAGTGGGTCTGCTGGGCTTTGGAGATATTGCCCAGAGGGTTGCGAAGAAGCTGTCCGGCTTCGACGTGTCCATCTGCGCCTATGACCTGTATCCCAATCTGGAGAAGGCCAGGGAACTGAACGTGGAGATGGTATCCATGGAGGAGGCCCTGCACCGGGCGGATGTGGTGTGCATGCACCTGCCGAGCCTGCCTGCTACCCATCATATTATGGATGCGCGAACCTTCGGCATGATGAAGGACGGCAGCTATTTTATCAACACCGCCCGGGGCGCACTGGTGGACGAGACTGCTCTGGCTCAGGCATTGCGATCCGGAAAGCTGACGGCTGCAGCTATCGACGTGTTCGACCAGGAGCCTGTGCGCAGGGATAACCCTCTGTTTGCCCTGCCCAACCTGTTCGCCACCCCACACACCGCGGCCGAGACCTACGATACCTACCATAACGTGGGCCTGGCCACCGCCCGGCAGCTGCTGGATGTGTTTGCCGGGAAGAAACCAAATAATTTGCTGAACTAATCTGTTTTTACGGCTGCTTTTTGTGTATCAGCGCAAAATTTATCTTCCATTTTCTGGGAATGACGTATATAATGGGGCATAAGGAGCGAGAAAGCTGAAATATTGTCGAAAAGGTGAGGAATACGTTATGATGGAATCCGATGGCGCAAAGGTCAAATCTCTGGCAAAGGCACTGAATCTGCTGGAGTGCTTCAAATCGGACACACCGGAGCTCGGTATTACACAACTGAGCCATATGCTGAACCTCAATAAAAGCAATGTGTCCAACATTGTCTCGACATTCGAACAGGTAGGCTATCTGGAACAGAATCCGGAGACCGGCCGGTATAAGCTAGGGCTGAAGCTTCTGGAATTTTCCTTCATCATCAACGAAAGGCTGGGCTACCAGCGAATGTTTCACGATATTATGCAGGGACTTTCCAAGCGGCTGAACGCCATTACGTATTTCGCGATTTATCGCCAGCAGCAGGTGTTCTACCTGTGCAACAGCTATCCTCCGGATGAGGTTTATAACTATCCCTTCCGGAACATCATGGGCGAGTGCGCTCCACTCTATTGCACTTCCCTGGGAAAGGCAATGCTGGCGTATCTGCCTCAGGAGGATTTTGAAGAATGCCTCCGCTTAGAGCGTGTAGCCTATACGGACTATACCATTTTGGAAGAAGATACCCTGCGGCGTGAGATTCTGCTGACCAGACAGCGCGGCTATTCGATGGACAACCAGGAGCATGAATATGGCATCCGCTGCGTTGGCGTGCCGATTTTCAATCCGGATAACACCCTCCTGGGGGCTATGAGCGTGTCCTCCGCCTCCTTCGATTTCGATAATCGCAAGGAACTGGAGGAATGCGTCCATCAGATGAAGGCCGCCGCCCGAGTCATGCGGGAGCGATTGTAAGATACTACCGCAGGGAATACCGCCTGATTCACAGAGAAAAGCCGACTTAGGACGGATCAGATGCTGTGATGTTAGGAGGCAGCACCATGAAAAGACCCAAGATTCTGGTCGTTGGCAGCTTTGTCATGGACCAGATCGTAACGACGGATATTTTTCCCCGCCAGGGGCAGACCGTTCTTGCGAAGACCTTTCGCAAGGCCCCCGGCGGAAAGGGCGCCAATCAGGCTGTCCAGATGGCCCGGCTTGGTGCGGATGTGACCCTGTGCGGCAAGCTTGGCAGGGATGGCAATGGGCAGGAGATGCTCGCCGTCTGCCAGAATGCCGGGATTCATACGGAGCACATCCTGTTTGATGATCACACTGCCTCTGGCTGCGCTGTCATCGTTCTGGAAGAGAAGCCCGGCACTTCTACGGAAAACCGGATCATGGTTGTTCCGGGAACCAATATGACCATTACCCCCGAGGAGATTGCCTTCCTGAAAGAGGGCATTGCGGACTTTGATCTGGTGGTGCTCCAGCTGGAGATCCCCATGGAGATCAACGTGCAGGTTGCGCAGTATGCCCATGATAAGGGCGTGCCGGTGATGCTAAATTCCGCACCCAGTGCACCGCTGTCGGAGGAGCTGCTTTCCCGCCTGAGCTATCTCTCTCCCAACGAGCATGAGGCCTTTGATCTGACGGGAATCGAAATCGGTCGCCATGGAGACGGTGTGGATATGGATTCAGTGAAGGCTGCCGCAAAGGCCTTGCAGGCAAAGGGTGTTTCCAATGTCCTGATCACTCTAGGCTCCGCGGGAGCGGTGCTGGCCCGGGGCAATGACTTTTTCTTCAGCCCTGCGGTGCCCAATGTCAAAGCAGTGGATCCCACCGCTGCGGGAGATTCCTTTGTGGGTGCCTTCTGTACCGCAATCTGTGCCGGAATGGAGCCGGAGGAGGCACTACGATTTGCGAATCATACTGCCGCTCTGACGGTGTCCGCTATGGGTGCCATGCCCTCTCTGCCTTGGCTTGACCAGGTGAAAGCAATGCTTCCCTGGAAGCCGGAACTCTCTGCATTGGAGGTGGGCGTATGACACAGCAGCAGTATATGGATTATGAAAAGTTCGTCACCTCTGTCCGGAATAATACGGACTTTGTGCTGCGGCAGCTGGATCGGGAGGCCCTGGATCAGGCGGCGGCGCTGATTTTGCAGGCAAAGGCCAATGGTGGGCGGCTGCACATTTCCGGGATCGGAAAGCCTGCCCACATTGCGGGCTATCTGGCTTCTCTGATGTCCTCGACCGGTACACCTACTTATTTTCTCCACGGCACGGAGGCTGTCCATGGTTCCTGCGGGCAGTTGGTGCCCGGGGACGTGGTGATCTTCATTTCCAACAGCGGGGAAACAGCGGAGATGAAGGCGACGGTTCTTGCGGTGAAAAACAATGGCTGTCGGGTGATCGGTGTCAGCGGCGGCAGAACCTCCTGGCTGGCAGAGCAAAGCGATGTTTTCCTCTATGCGGGTGCGGAACAGGAGGGCGGCCCTCTGAACCGGGCACCCCGGAACTCCATCCTGGCGGAGACCATCGTACTCCAGGCACTCAGCATTCTGCTCCAGACGGATGCGGCAGTAACACCCCAGCAGTATGTGAAATGGCATCCTGGCGGAAGTCTGGGAAAGTTGCGGGAGGGGGAGTAAGATGCTGACATCTAAACTGATTCAACCGCAAATTCAGGAGGCGTTGGCTTATTGCGGCCATGGCAGCAAAATACTGATTGCGGATGGAAACTACCCTCTGGCGGAAAAGACAGGAAATGCTCGAAAGGTCTATCTGGGCCTGACAAGAGGAAATCCCCCCGTGACGCAGGTGCTGGAAGCGGTTTTATCTGCGGTCAACGTGGAAAAAGCGGAGGTCATGGTTCCGTCCGAGGGGCCGGAGCCGGAAATTTTCCGGGAATTCCGACAGTTGCTGGGGGGCATGGAGCTGTCTGGCCTGGGACGGTACGAGTTTTACGACGCCTGTATGGCGGACAATGCAATTGTCCTGGCCGTGTCCACCGGCGAGCAGCGGGTGTTTGCCAACATTCTGTTGACCATCGGCTGTGCCTGAGAGCCACAGAGGTTTCAGAATTTTTCTATAGTTTCAAGGGGGTAAGGCGGCAACCTTGCCCCCACTTTTTTGATGTTCCCGCAAGGAATAATACTATTTCCTGATTAAAATCTTAATTTTAATCAGGAAGGCATCGTCTTAAGGCGCTGCCTGTTTTGTGATTTATAAGGAAAGAAATCACAAAACAAGTCTCATATGAACTCCATGCCCTTCAGGCAATTAAAATCTTTTTTAAAGATTTTAATTGGAGTTCAGTATAAAATGCGACTGCGGAGGGAAATGCCCCTCCGCAGTCGTGTTTTTGCGTGGCGATTTTACCCCAATCAGGGTAGGCGGAAGAGCAGGGTTTTGACCTCGAAGGGGGTGAATTCCAGAGTCACCTTCTCCGTGGGGGCACGAAGCGCCTCCAGAGGCTTTTCCATCAGGTTGGTCTCACAATAACCGCTCCAGGCAAAGCGGGGAGTCAGAATCATCTTTCCTCTGGCACCCTTGTATTCGTGCAGCCGCAGAATGATGCCGCTGTCGTCTTCGGCCAACTTCACTGCGTCCAACGCGGCGCAGTCTCCGGCTATGCCGAGAAGCTCCATGGGAAGATGGCTTCCGGCGTAGACCCGGATGGGGTTGTTCAGATAGAACGCTTCCTTTTCCGTGGCGCAGTGGTGCACATCTCCGGCGTGGGGATACAGGGAATAGGTGAAATGGTGCTCCCCCTGATCCTGGAGATAATCCGGATAGGTGGCGGATTTCAGAAGAGTCAGACGCATGACGTTGTTGTGCACGTCGCAGCCGTACTTGCAGTCGTTGAGGAGGCTGACGCCATAATCCGCGTCGGAAAGGTCAACCCATTTATGCAGCACGGTCTCGAATTTTGCCATATCCCAGGAGGTATTCCAGTTATTTGCCCGGCGGACGTTGCCGTACTGAATGTCATAGGTGGCAAAGGTCGTCCGGATGTCTGCCGGGAAAGCTACCTTCAGCAGCCGATGGTTCTCGTGCATCTGAACGGTGGTGCGGAAATCAATCCGGCGGTTGTTGACATAGAAGAGAATCTTCTGCTCAATTTGGGTGTCCCGGTATTCCCAGGCCAAGGCAAGGACGAGGCACAGAGCACCATCCGCTTCCACCTGGAATTTCGTCAGCTGATCGACCTCGTAGACCTTCTCCTGATAGTACAGGTTGATGTTCCAGGCGTCGCACATAAAGGGCCGATCCTCAAAGAACTGGAGCACGTTTGCCCGCTGCCCGACAGGGAGAATTTCTCGCTCATTTTCCAGATCATAGATACTTACCATCTGGCCCTTTGCATTAAAGGTAATGCGATAAAAGGGTGTCTCCAGGGTTTTACCGTCAAAACGGAAGGGGGAAGGGGCTGCCTGAAGCTCACCCTGGGCGGGGTAAACGTTGTGGCTTGCCAGTGCCGGAATTCGGCAGCGAATAAAGGTTTTTCCGTCATAAATCTGAGATGCCAAGCAGTTTCCGTCCGCGTCTGTCACGGCATCATAAACTCCGGGCAGTTCTGCAAGGCCTTCGTAGTCCCAGCTGCCGGTATTCAGCAGCGTAAAGCCGGTATCCGAATGCTTCAGGCTGTCCATGGCCTGAAGCCCGATTTCGTCCGCAATGGCCTGGGCCTCGTCATACTCCAGGCGGGTGTCTTCGTTTGCCTCACGGATGGCAGAGCCGGGAATCACATCGTGGAACTGGTTGCGCAGAATGATCTTCCAGCCCTCCGTCAGTCGGTCTCTGGCAGCGTCTGCGTCCAGTTTGCCCTGGAGCCGGGCCATGACCGTCAGAAGCTCTGTATCCCGGTAGGTAAATTCCAGACGGCGGTTCTTGTACTTGTTATAGGCCTGGCTGGTGTAGGTGCCCCGATGGTTTTCCAGATACAGCTCCCCGTCCCATTCCGGGAAGAAGCCCTGCTTCTGCTCCACCTGCCGGTGCAGTCTGCGAAAATATTCTCCGGCGTTGCCCGGGGCAATGGAGGGCAGTCCGGGAATTCGATCCATCATCCGTCGCTGCTCCAGCTCTTCCCGGTTCACTCCGCCGCCGCCATCGCCATAGCCATAGGCCATGAGCAGCTCGTTTGTCAAATTCTTATTCTTATAGTTATTCCAGATGCCTGTGGCGGCACTGGGCACCATTTCGCCGTTGTAGGTATAGTACCAGGTGCCCTGCTCCTCGGAGGCGGCGGGGGTGGTGATGAAGTGGGCCAGAATCCGGCTTCCGTCTATGCCCACCCAGGTGAAGGTGTCGTAGGGCATCTGGTTGCATTCGTTCCAGCTGATTTTGGTGGTGACAAAGGTATCAATTCCGGATTTTTTTAGGATCTGGGGCAGCGCCCAGGAATAGCCGAATACGTCTGGCAGCCACAGATACTGCATGGTTTTTCCGAATTCCTTCTGCACGAACTGCTGACCCACCAGAAACTGCCGGGTGAGAGACTCGCCGCTGGGGATGTTGCAGTCCGCTTCCAGCCACATGCCGCCGTCGATTTCCCAGCGGCCTTCCTTCACGCGATCCCGAATCTGTTCGAAAAGTTCCGGGAAGTCCTGCAGGATGTAGGCATACAGCTGAGGCTGAGATTGGAGGAAGGTATACTCCGGGTACAGTTCCATCAGCCGTAGAACGGTAGCGAAGGAGCGGGCAGCTTTTTCCCGGGTGTGTTTATAGCGCCAGAGCCAAGCTACGTCAATGTGGGTATGGCCCACGCAGGTCAGGTGTACATCCGCATGCTTTTCCAATGCGGCCACTGCATCGTTGAGCCTATCATAGGCGGCGCTGACTGCGGCGTAGAAGGTCTCTGTTCCGGCCTGGGCCCAGTCAATGTGCCAGAAAGCCTGGCTCAGGGCATCCAGTAGCCGGGCACGCAGAGGGTGATTTGCGTCCATGGTGGCGGCGGCCTGCAAAATCATGGAGCCCAGGCAATACAGGTGATCGGTGGGCTCGTCCAGCCAGGCACTGAGGGCCGTCCGGAACACATGATTCTGGGGCTGGGGCAGTCCGCCGCTCTCCAGACCGGACCAAATCCGGAACTCCGCCCGGACGGTGCGGCCTGCCCACTGCCTGGGGAAAAACACCTCGCTGTGATGGGTGTCCACACCCTGATAGATTTTCCCGTCTACATACAGCAGAGCCTCAAAGCCGCTGCAATTGCAACTTCCGGTTTTGCCAAAGTCAAACTTGCCCACAATCTGTCTGCCCTGCCACTGCTCGGGCAGCTCCAGTTCACAGCGCAGCCACAGATAGCTGTCCCGGCCGCTCCACTGCTGACCCAAGGTCACCGGCTCCCAATTGGCCTCCACGGGAGGCTGAGGATTGACCGTATCTGCCGGGCAGGGGGTGCTGGTCATGTTCTTTGCCTGCCGGGCATCCCGGAGGCGGTAGGGCTCCAGCATATCCAGCTGCATTTTGAGCTTTTCTTCCGTAAAAAAGACGTTCATAAGCGCAACCTCCTCAGCCCTTTACCGCGCCAGCACTCAGCCCCTCGACCATGTACTTCTGGGCAAAGGCAAACAGGAAAATGGTGGGGATCAGCGCCAGAATCGAGCCCGCCGCCATTTCGCCCCATTTGATGTCGTATTTCAGAATCAGGGAATTCAGACCAACGGTAATGGTTTTGTATTTTTCGGTGTCGATAAAATAGGTGGCCATGAACAGCTCGTTCCAGCTGTTGATGAAATTGAAGATCACCGTGGCGGCAATGCCGGGCTTCATAATGGGCAGTGCCACCCGAACCATGGCCCCGATGCGGGTGCAGCCGTCGATCTGAGCGGCTTCCTCCAGGGATACGGGCACATTGGCGTAGAAGCCCCGCAGGGTGACGACGGAGAAGGGAATGCACATATTGATATACAGCAGGGGCAGCACGAAGGCCGTGTTGCGCAGCTTCAACTTGGACAGAATCTGGTATTGGGGTGCCAGAATGGTAAACAGAGGAATCATCTGGGTAACCAGGAAGAAAATCAACAGGGCCCGCTTGCCCGGGAACTCAAATCGGGACAGTACATAGGCCGCGCACAGACCGATGGCCACCGCAATGACGCTGGCAATGGAGGAATAAAGGAAGGAGTTGCGGATGTAGGTCAGAAAATTTCCCTTCCAGAGAATCTCAACATAGTTGGCAAGGGACGGAGACTCAGGCCAGTAGGTCACAGGGAAAGAGTAGAGCTCCGTCATGGAGGCTTTCAGAGAAGTGTTCAGCATCCAGTAGAAGGGGAACATGACCAGAATCAGATAGATGGCCAGAAAGACCGTTTTCGGTATTTTTTGGAGTTGCTTTCGAAGTTTCATAGCCGTCCTCCTATTCTGCGTTTTCCATCTTTAGCGAGGAAACGTAAATGGTTGCGAATATGGTCAAGACCACGATGCACACGACACCGGTGGCACCGGCCATGCCGTAGTCGTAGGAATTGATATATTTCATCATCAGCGTCGTCAGAATCTCCGTAGAGCCGGAGGGACCGCCGTTTGTCATCGTGTAAATAATTTCGGCAAAGTTGAAAATCCAGATTACCCGCAGCAGAAGCGTCAGCTTCAGTACCGCGTTGATGCTGGGCAGGGTGATGGCTTTGAACTGCTGGAACCGGTTGGCGCCGTCCATGTCGGCAGCCTCATACAAGGTGGGATCGATACCTCGCAGAGCGGCGGAAATCATGATCGTAAAATAGGGAACACCGTACCAGATGTTGGTGAGAATGCAGCAATACAGCGCGGTTTTTTTGTTTGCCAGCCAGGCAATGGGCTCCTGAATCAGATTCAGACGCATGAGCATGTCGTTGAACACGCCGCTGGTTCCGTTGAACATCCAGCGCCACATCAGGGCGATGACAAAGCCGGATACTGCCCAGGGAAAGAAAACCAGTCCTTGGTACAAAGAGCTGCCCCGGAACTTTTTGCGCAGAACCAGTGCCAGTCCAAAACCGATCACAAACTGGAACAGCAGGGAGACGGCAACCCAGACAATCGTGTTTTTTACGGTCAGATAGAAGGTATTGGTCAGGGACGGAGTGAAGAGCTTTTTGAAATTGGCAAAGTGATTCCAATAGATGTTGTTGATATTGGTCAGCTTATAGTTTTTGAAACCCATTGTGATGCCCTGAAGCATGGGGAAATAGGTCATGCACAGGGGAAACACAATGGCTGGCAGCAGCATACAGAAAATCAGAACTCCTGTACGTCTCTTTTTCGACTGGATTTTCACGGCGGTAACTCCCTCCCTGGTATTGGGGAAGTGCCTGCCGCAAAGTCGGCTGCGGCAGGCACCTCAAGATTATGCTGTGGAAACAATGAACTGGGGAAATTTACGCTTGGACTGCGGTCAGATTACCACAGCTTGCCCTCGGTCTGGAAGGCCTCTGTCCAGAAGCTATCCAGCCACTCGATGAGCTGATCCACGGTGATTTCGTCTGAGAGGTACTTCTGGTAGACCTCGTCCACCTCGGACTTGTAGGTGGAATAAGCTTCGTACATCATGCAGGGATACACAAAATGATATTTGGAATCCGTGCCGTAGGTCAGGTAGACCTGATACTGCTCACTGCCGAAATAGCCATCGGAGAAGGCGGCGGAGTGGATGGGCAGGGTGCCGTTGTTCTCGGCGAATTTCGTATTGTTTTCCACGGAGCTCAGGTACAGGATGAAGTCCATGGCCGCATCCGGGTTCTTGCTCAGGGTGGTCAGGCCCCATCCGCCGTAGCCGTTGGGCAGGCACACGTCGCCGGAGGCGGCGGTGGGCAGGGGAACCAGAGTCCACTGATCGTCTGTCAGGTCAGCGGTCATGGTGGGCACGGCGTCGGAATCCTGGAACAGGATGGCGGCAGTGCCGCCGATGAAGCCCTGAACCTGCTCGGAGAAGCCCCAGGCGATGGAGTCGGCGGGGCAGCCCTTCTGGAACAGCTCCTTGAACTTGATGAGGGCTTCCTTGGCCTCTGGCAGGGTAAAGATGGTGGTGCCGTTGTCATCGATGAAGTAAGCAAAGTTGTCGTCCACGATCCTGTCATAGCCTACCGCGGCGTAGATGGCCAGGTTGGCGTTCTCATAACAGCCGTTAACGCCCCGGAAGGAGAAGCCATAGGTGCCGGAGGAAACATCGGTCAGTGCGGCGGAGGCGTCCACCAGCTCGTCCCAGGTGGTGGGGTAGCTCAGCCCCTTGTCCGCAAAAATGTCCTTGCGGATAAACATAGCTCTTTCGTAGAAGCCGAAGGGCATGTAGTAGGGCTCACCGTCGCAGATGCGCATAGCGGACAAAGCGGAGTTGGTCAGGGTGTCGGCCTCGTCCCACTTGTCGATGTAGTCCTGGAGATTCACCAGCCAGCCGTTGGTCACATAGGTACGCAGGGTATGATCACGGATCTCAATAATGTCCACGCTGTCGCTGCTGCTGAGCATCTGGGCGATTTTTGCGTCAGCGGATTCCTGGGCAGGGGAGATAATCTCAACCTTTACGTTCGGGTGCTCGGCCTCGTAGGCATCGGCCATACCCCGCAGCAACTGTGTGCGCTCGGGGCTGGTCAGAGATTCCACCATGGTGATGGTTACCTGACTGTTTGCGGGAGACTCTGTCTTGCCGGTATTCGCGGCAGAGGCCGCGGGGGTGTCGGTCGCCGTCTGGCTGCCGCAGGCGGTGAGGCAGCCCAGCAGCATCAGGGCTGCCAGAAGAATTGCCAACGTTTTTTTCATGTCACTTTCCTCCATTTTTGTTTTTATCAAAACAGACTGCTTCTGTTCCAATACAGAATTCGCACTCTTTGCTCAGCAATCAAACAATTCGTTTTCTACTGCCGCACACAGGAAATGATAGATTTGTAGGTGGCTTTCCTGCACCAGATAGGTTTCCGTTTCCGGCGAGGGGAGGCTGAGGGTGCTGATGTGAGCCGCCTGGCCGCCGCCATTCCCGGTGAGGGCGACGGTGGTCAGGCCAAGAGCGTTCGCTGTTTTCAGGGCATTTACCACGTTCCCGGAATTTCCGGAGGTGCTGATTCCGATGAGTACGTCCCCGGGGTTCCCGTAGGCCAGCACCTGCTGGGCGTAGACATTTTCCGAGGATACGTCATTGGCAAAGGCACTGATGGCCGCCGCATGGGCGGTCAGGGAAATCACCGGAAGTCCTACCTGAAGATTTCGGGAAATTCTCTTTCCGCTTCCGGGGTACAGTTCTTCCATTTGTTGGGAAAAGGCCTCCGGAACCGGACGCTTTTTCAGAAAGCCTTTCAGAAGTTCTCCGGCGATATGGTCGCAGTCGGCACAGCTTCCGCCATTCCCACACAGCAGAAGCTTGTGACCGGCGCGCATGGCCTGGGTCAATAACTCCGCCGCCTCCAGAAGGGGTAAGTTCTCCAGCTCCGGGTGGCGGGTGATGAGGGCTTTATATAGAGCCTTGGTGGTATCTTTCATCGTGCGGCAACCTCCCTGTTATCAAAATACGCCGCCGTGGTTAGTGCCGCCAGGTCGCCCACCGACTCGGACAGAGCCGCCGGAAGCACCTGACAGACACTTGCCGTCTGGAGCAGGCCCTCGCGGGTGATGACCTCCCGGGCTGCGGGCCACAATTCAGCCCGGGCTCTGGCAAAAATACTTCCAATGATAATCCGCTCCGGATTCAAAATGTCCATGAGCACGGCAAGTCCCCGGCCGAGCATGGTGCCGCACTGCGCCATAATTTCCTGAGCCAGTGGATCGCCTGCTTGGGCTGCCTTGGCTGTCGTTTCCGCCGTCAGACCGGGGATATCCGATTCCTTCGGGCAGAAAGCCGGGCGATTTCCTTTCTGATACTCTCGACGGACATAGATTTGTGCCAGCTGGGCGATGCCGCCGCCGCTGCAAAAGCCCTCGAAGGAACCAATTTTTCCGTAGCCGCTGGGGCCGTGTTGGCTCAAACGGATATGCCCGATTTCCCCGGCAAATCCGGAGGCACCCTCGTAGAGTCTGCCATTCAAGATCAAGCCCGCGCCCAGCCCTGTACCGAAGGTCAGGAAAGCCATATTGCTGCATCCCTGGCCCGCCCCCAGCTTCCATTCCGCCAAAGCACCGGCATTGGCGTCATTGCACAGGTAAGTGGGGATGCCCAGCTGCCGGGACATGTGTTCGACGATGGGAATTTCGTCCCAGCCGGGAAGATTTGGGGGCGAGAGAATCAACCCCCTGGACACGTCCAGCGGTCCGCCGCAGCTGATCCCCAGGGCCTGTATTTTTTGGGGAGCCTTGGAAATGAGGGCGCCTGCATCCGTACACAGGGCGTTCAGCATGGCTTCCGGCGTGTACTGGGCTGTCGGACGGGGTGGACACCGCACCAGAAGCACCACCCGGCCATCTTCTCCGGCTTTTCCCAGGGAGACTGCGCACTTGGTGCCGCCGATGTCCATTCCCAGATAGTATTTTTCCGTGTTCATAGGGCGAGCCTCATCCATTCTGCCAGTGTTTTCAGGTCAGAGAAATCTCCTGCCAGGGCATCCGCACCGGCCTGAACCAAACGCCGTGCTTTTTCTGGCTGTAAGCCCCGGCGATGAACCTCGTCCGTGGCCATGCCCAGGGTATAGGTTCCATTCTGAGCACCCAGGGCGATTTCTACCTTTCCGTCTCCGATGAGCACCAGCTCCTGACCGGGTATTTTCTGCTCTTCCAGTAACTGACGGATAACAAATACCTTGGAGCAAGCAATCGCCCGTTCCGGGGCACCCTTGATCTGCTCAAAGAAGCTATCCACGCCCAGAGCCTGGGCTTCCCGCAGAACATCTGCGTGATCGGTTCCACTGGCCAGAAACAGCCGTACACCCTCTTCCCGCAGCGCTTTCAAAAACGCCTCAGAGCCCGCAATCTGATATTGAGACGGTGCCTCTTTACCGGCTTCCAGCCGCTCCAGTCGCTGGGAGACCTGACGCATCAGGCGGCGATTATACTCGTCCTTGTACCACCAGATATCCCGGTAGGCGTATTGAGGGTATCGGGCATCCACCTGGGTCTTAAGCCATTCCATTTGATAGGCGGTCTGAATGCCTGTGGAGTTTTCAATGTAGGCATCCACCTGATCGATCAGCTCCCGAGGGGCTTCCTCTAGGGAGCACTGGCCGATAAATTCCACCATAACTTCCCGCATGACCGCGTCCCAGCCACAGCGAAGGGTGGAGATGGTTCCGTCGAAATCCAACAGAACCGCACGGATCGGGGCCTGAGGGCAGTGAGCAGGGTGGAGGATTTGCAATGTCTGTTCCATAGGTTATCTCCCGGTTTCTTCATTGGACGCTTCCGTTTTCCGGTACTGGGCCCAGATTTCCTCGCTGCTTGCGGTTCCGGTCATGCCGATTTTCTGCACGGTTACCGCCGAAGCCAGATTGGCAAAGGCTGTGGCTTCCGCCCCGGGAATTCCCGCCGCATAGGCACAGGAGAAGGCTGCCAGGAAAGCGTCTCCGGCTCCCACGATGTCCAGTGGACCGGATAAATGCGCTGCTGGGGCATAGGCCTGATTCTCGACCTCACACCAGATTGCACCCTGAGAACCCAGGGTCATGATTACCGGCTGCCCGTTTTTCTGGCTTAGCTGGGCACCCAATTCGGCGTAACCGGCTATGTCAGAAGGGGGTAAAGCCTGGCCGCTGGCGGCCAAAACCTCTACCTCGTTGGGTTTCAGCATGACGCCGGTATAAAGGGCGGCCCGCTCCCGGCTGTCCACAATTACCGGCTTTTTCCGAGCCAGAGATTGCAGATAGGCCCGGCAGGCCGGGGTGATAACCCCGTTTTTGTATTGGTCGGATACGACGATCATGTCTGCTTCTTCCGCCGCGGCGGCCAGATTCGAAAGCACTTTCGCTTCCTCAGCCGGTGCCAGATTTTCGTAATTTTCAAAATCCAGCCGAGGATCCTCATACACCACGTCAGAAATCCCCTTGCGCATGGGCTTGCAATAGCAGGGGGTGAAGCCTTTTCCTATGGTGACGATACGTTCGGTGGGGATTCCACGCTGCTGCATCCATCCCATCAGCAGTTCTCCCCGCCAGTCCTTGCCGACGACAGAGACGGGCAGCAGTCGAGCTACGCCCAGAGCATGGATATTATTGACCACGTTTCCGCCGGCACCCGGCGCGCAAATCTCTTCCATCACGGGAAGGGAAAAATGGGGGGTCTCCTTGGAAAGGCGGCTGCGGGTCATGTCGATGTGCCAGTACATATCCAGGCAAAAATCTCCTACTACGCAGATTCTGGCGTTTTTTACCCGCGTTAGAATCTCCTGGAGCCGGGCCTGGGACAAATCAATTTCTTTCAGCAAGGCTCAATCCTCCTGCAACCGGGCATACAGGCTGGGGATGGTCTGCTCATGCAGGCCGTTGATGTAAAGCCCCATGCCGCCCCGGGAGGTGGGGCGGTTGATGACGTTTTTCCGGGGGCGGTAGTAATACGCACTGCTCTGCTTGGATACGTCGCTTTTGTAATCCCCCAGGGGAATGATATCGAAATTCGCGGTAGTGATATGCTGGGTGCTGTGGCCCTGGTTCCTGGCGATGGACAGTGCTTTCAAAAACACCTCCGCGCCGGTGACCGCCGAGCCGATGTTCATATGCACGCCGCCCTCCAGAGTTGAAATGGAGTGGCAGAAATAGCCGAAATCCACGCCGCTGGTCTGCCCAATGGCGGCAAAATCCGCATAAGGATGCTGGTCGATGATGTCCGTGCCGATGGTAACGTGATAAGTCATGGGGATTCCCATCTGATAGGCCCGGTAGAACACGCAGTCCTCTTTATAGGGGAACTTCTCCGAATTCTCTTCCACATAGGCGACTAGGCTCTGGCCGTAGCCATAGCCCCGGGCGGCACCCTGGCGGATGGCTTCGTTCATCCAGCGACCGGTTTCCTCCCACATGCCGAAGCTTCCATCCTCAATGGCCGTGGGTACATATTCCGAGGTGCCCCCCAGATAGGCCAGCTCGAAGTCGTGGATGCTGCCTGCGCCGTTGCTAGCCAGATGAGTGATATAGCCATGCTCCATCAGCCAGATCAGGTACCGGGACAGGCCACATTTGATCACATGGGCGCCGATAAAGCAGGTGACGGTTTTTTCGGCTACCTTTGCCTGGTTCAGCTTTTCTACCAGAATATCGAATTCCGGGCTTTCAAACAGATTGTCTGGCTGAGCACCGGGGGTGCGGAGATTGGCGATGTTTACCAGGTTGGTGCGGCTGCGGGCAGAATAAACAGTAGTTTTGGAAAAATCAATGGATTTTGGCTGAAACATGGCAGTATTCCTCCCGCGTGTACAAGTTTCCTAAATTAGAAAAATGATTTTACAAATTTGCCTGCGAATAAAGCCAATTTCTCCCGCCGCTTCCCGAGCTGCAGAAAATTGGCTGTAGGCCGGGATCATTACGAATCCCAGTGTTGTTTCTGATAATTAGTATAATGGATTTACTATCTGATGTCAAGAGAAATGCACGTTTGTGCAAAATATTGTATACATCTCTGAAATGGAATCGCTGGATTTGTGAATTTTGCTGCCAATTCAGGCCTCCGTGATTTGAATGGGCAGATCGCCGCAGAAAACATGCCGAGCGGCCAAAGCTGCCGCACCGATGGTTGGCGCCCGGTACAAAAACGTCGAGCGCACGACTTCAATCCTGCGAACCTCCCGCACCAGTAACCGCCGCTCAATTTTCCGCTGAATCATTTTCTCGACCAGACCGTTGTTGTCACCCCGATAGCCCAGTACGATTTTATGGATATCAATCAGATTGATGCAGTTGAGCAGACCCACCGCTACGCAGTCCGTGTACTCATCCAGGGCGCACAGCGCCGCCGGATCCCGGTTTGCCGCCGCGTTGACGGCAATTCGGAAAATTTCGCCTTCCTCCTCGTCCTGGGGTAGCTGGCCGCCGTGGCTCAGGAAGCTTTCCATCAATCGGTGCTCGTTGGCGTAGAGCTCTAGACAGCCCCGGTTGCCGCAGTCACACTGGGCGCCCCGGAAATCGATAGAGGTATGGCCCAGTTCCCCGCACAGACCGATGGCCCCGTCATACACGTCCCCGTTGAGGACCATTCCCAGTCCAATGCCGTTCTGCATTTGCAGATAGATAAATTCGGTATCCTCCCGGCAGATGCCGTAGAGAGACTCTGCCAGCGCGCCTGCCGACGCATCGTGAATCAGGAAGCAGGGCAGTTGGAGCCGCTCCTGTAAATGCACCCGGATGGGAAGATCGTGGATTCCGAAGAAATTCGGCGGGGAGATGATTACACCCGTCTGGGCGTTTACCGGCCCCAGAGAGGCAATGCCGATGCACAGTATTTTCCTGGGGCAGACCTTGACCGCGTTTTCACAGAGGGCGGCCGTGATTTCCAGCAGCTCCGGCCCGGTCATATTTTCACCGTATTGGCAGGATTTCTCGGTGACGATTTTTGCGGAAAGGTCCATGACCAGCACGGTGCAGTGTCTGCGCCCGATGTACAGTCCCATGACGCAGGGAGACAGGGGCGAAAGCTCCAGAAGGAGGGGAATCCGTCCGGAAATTCCGGAATGGGAGTCGGTGGACGGGGTTTCGTTGACTAGCCCTGCGCAGATCAGGTCGCCTGTGATATTGGAGATGGACATTTTGGACAGCCCTGTAGCTGCCGTGATGCTGGCTCTGGAAAGAGGCCCCCCGGTGGCGATCATCTGCAAGACCCGCAGACGATTTTCGTATTTCATATTCTGGGCATTTCCACATTCCCGTTTTGCCATGTCAATGCTCCCTTCTGATGTAAGAGATATGTTGATTCTAGCATACGCGGCTTCAATTGTCCATGCCAAATCCGCAAGCAGCCAAAATCACGCTGAAGAAGCCGAATAATGACGAAAAGCCCCATCTGCTGCCCGATTCGTCGGCGGATGGGGCTTTTAGGGCCTATCTGAAGACCGTCAACATGCCCAAACAGGGGGCTTTTTCTGTCTGCTGTGCGCCATTTTGCTTGCAATACGCAAAGTATTCCAGCGAAAAAATGGCTTCATCAGGCAAAACCCTCGCTGTTGGTCATATTTCCGGTTTTCAAATAGACCATAATAAATATCGCAGAAAATCAGAGATTTGCGGCCAGAAGCGTCTCAACTGCGGCCCGCTCGGGCATGCCCGGATGGCGCCTTTTCGGGTGGTGACGATGTAGGCCGCGGCGTTGGCAAAGCGGAGCATATCCTTCCGCTGCTTCCGGGTCAGGCCGGTGATGCCCTTTTCCAGAAGAAAACTCAGCACGCTGGCGCAGAAGGTATCCCCCGCTCCGGTGGTTTCGGTGGTTCCGCCCAGGGTAAAGGCCGGAACATACACCGGTTCCTGATCGGCGTAAAAGCTGTGGTAGCTGCCAACGGCAGAGGCTTCGGTAATGGCAGCGGTGGCAGCAGTGGTGGACGTGGGGCCGCAGGCGGCAAGGGACAGAACCAGAGCCACGGCCAGCAGCAGACTAACGAGTTTTTTCTCCATATTGTGTTTGTATTTTGAATGATTATGGATGACAGAATTAGCGGGTTTTGCGGTTTGCAAAGTAATCCAGCAGGGCGTCAAGCTCATGGACGAGCTGTCTCCGGCGGCGGAGATCATCGGCGCCATCAATGTGGTGGTGAACAAGGACGGAAAGCTCTGGGGCGAGAATACCGACGGAAAGGGTCTTCTGACCTCCTTCCATAATGAAGGCGTGGATGTGAGGGGCAAGAACATCTTCATCCTGGGTGCCGGCGGCGCGGCTCGGGCCATCAGCGTGGAGTGCGCCCTGGCCGGGGCGAAGAAGATCACCATTGCCAACATCTTCCAGGAGCAGGGCGAGGAGCTGGTGAAGCTGCTGAACAACCGCACCGATGCCCAGGCGGAGTTCGTCTTCTGGGATCATCCCCTGACCATCCCCGCCGATACGGATATCCTCTCCAACGCCACCTCCATCGGCCTGTACCCCAATGTGAATGACAAGCCCAATATCAATTACGATTCCATCCAGTCCCACTTTGTGGTCAGCGATGTGATTTTCAATGATCCCAGAACCCTGTTCCTGGGAGAAGCGAAGAAGCGTGGGGCGCAGACCATCAACGGCCTGGGAATGCTGGTCAACCAGGCAGCTCTGAATTTCAAGATCTGGACCGGCGTGGACGCGCCGATGGATGTGATGAAGCAGACGCTCATGAACGAGTTCGGCCTGTAAATATGTTTTGCCCGCCAGCCGGAGTCTGATGTTTTCAGACTCTGGCTCGTTTTATCCGCCGCCGGGGGCTCGGCCCTTGGGCGAGAGAATGGAGGAAGTCATATAAAACTCACTGACCTGATGACCGGCATCCAGCACGTTGGCATTCCGACAAACGATATCGAAAAAACCATTGCGTTCTATGAAGCCCTGGGCTTTCAGAACATTTACCGCACCCGAAACGAAGCCGCTGACGAAGAGGTGTGCTTTCTGCAAATGAAAAACCTGTGCATCGAGACCTATCAGACCGGAAAGGCTGCTTTGAAGGCCGGTGCCGTGGATCACATTGCCATTGACGTTACGGACATTGAGGAAGCCTATCAGGCCGCCCGGGAGCTGGGCTGTCCCTTCTTTGAAGAGGGAATTTCCTTCCTGCCCTTCTGGGAGCGGGGCATCCGCTATTTCATCCTCCTGGGCCCCAACCAGGAGAAAATCGAATTCTGCCAGAAGCTTTCCACTTGACCCGTGAATCTCCAATTTCCCCGATGCGGCTTTTTGCATCGGGGAAATTTGTGCGCCGGGGCATTCTGCCGGCAAATCAGAGCGGAAAATTGGCAAAACTGCCCGAATTTTCCTTGCTTCTATTGCAATTCAATCTCAAAAGTGCTATGCTGATGGAGAAGTTACAGGACGCGGGTATGCAAAAGCGCGGGGCAAGCTCATCACCTGCGACCCCAATCTGCGGCTGCCCCTGTGGCACAATGAGGAAGCGGCAAAGGAGCAGATGCTCTGGAGTCTCCATCAGGCGGACGTGGTGAAGATCAGCGATAACGAGGTAGAGTTCCTCTGGAACTGCACCCCGGAGGAGGGAGCGGACAAGCTCCTTTCGGAGTTTGGCGTGTCCCTTGCCATGGTGACCCTTGGCCCCGATGGCTGCCTGCTGAAAACGAAGAATGTTTCGTTCCGCGCCGCCTGTCCCAAGGTACATCCCATCGACACCACCGGCGCGGGAGATATCTTCGGCGGCAGCGCCGTATCCCGGTTGCTGGAGCTGGAAAAACCCATCGATGCCCTGACGGAAGCAGATCTTGCCTATATTGGCTGCTTCGCCGCAACTGCCGCAAGCCTGTCCACGGAAGCCTCCGGCGGTATCCCCAGCATTCCCGAAAAAGAAGCGGTTCTGAAAGCAATCTGATTTTCCCATGAGAACCGGTCAGTTTAGCATAGAAAAATGCAGCCGGTTGCAAAAATCTTTTTTTCGCAAGAGAAGAAAACAGCGGCATGTTGCGTCAAAATGTCTCTCCTTTTCCCGCCAGAGTCAGAAATTTTTTGTCCGACTGGATGCTCTGAGTCAGGAATTTTCCGTCCCGGAACAGGGCGTAGGTGGTAACCGGCGCTGGCACATTTTGAGCGGTTTCCCGATCCGTAATATGGATGACCTTCAGCACAATGCCGTTTTCCTGGGCTGCCGCCTGTACCCGGGGCACCCAATAGCAGGTGAAGGGGCATTGGTCGGTATAATAGAGGACGAAGCCCGGCTCGTCAGTCTTGGGATGGCGGGCGCATTCCTTGAATTTGGGTGGCTGTGCGTCAGGCATCAGAGGCAGATACAGCAGGCTGATGCCGCAGTCGGACACGTCCCCGGTTCGGAAGCCCTTGTGCGCCAGGAACTTGGGGGCGGCGAGAAATTCCCGCTTCCGGCCTTCGGCGCACAGAATGCAGATGCCCTGCTTTCCCTGGGTCGCCCCGTCCCGGAGGCATTCGTCCAGCAGGTCGTTGGCATAGCCGTGGCCCTTCAGGGAGCCGGATACCCACAGACAGTCGATGTAGAGATAGCCCTCTGCCTGAATCGGCACCCAGGCTTTCTCTGCCGGAAGGTATTCGATAAAGCACTTGCCCCGCTCCACACTGCGATAGAACACCAGCCCCTCGTCAAACCGCTGCTTCAGCCATTCCTTTTTGGCAAGGCTCTGCTTGCCGGACATGGCACAGCAGATGTGCTCGCCGTCGATGGTTTCCTTTGTGATTTGGATATAGTCCATATTTCCGCCTTCCCCCTTTATAAAAACATTCTCTGCCTGTATTATATTCTTATTTTTTGGAATATCAAGGGAGGATTTCGTAGGGTCTATCTGAAAACCGGAAAAGACCCGCTGTTTGGGCGTGTTGACGGTTTTCAGATAGACCCTAAAATCTTTAAAAAAGATTTTAATTGCCTGAAGGGCATGGAGTTCCTATGAGACTTGTTTTGTGATTTCTTTCCTTATAAATCACAAAACAGGCAGCGCCTTCAGGCGATGCCTTCCTGATTAAAATTAAGATTTTAATCAGGAAATAGTATCAGGGGCTGCCGCTGAGAATGCGGCAGCCCCTGACGGGTTTTTTAATCAATCGGCGAACAAAGGAGTAGAAAGGTAACGGTCGCCGGTGTCCGGCAGCAGAGCCACAATGGTCTTGCCCTTATTCTCCGGCCGCTTGGCCAGCTCCACGGCAGCCCACACGGCGGCACCGGAGGAAATGCCTACCAGCACGCCCTCGGTCTTGCCGATCTTCTTGCCAATAGCAAAGGCGGCCTCATTCTCCACGGGAATGATCTCGTCGTAAACCTTGGTGTCCAGCACGGCGGGGACGAAGCCCGCGCCGATGCCCTGAATCTTGTGGGCACCGGCAGTGCCCTTGCTCAGCACGGGAGAGGTGGCAGGCTCCACGGCAACCACCTTCACGTTGGGGTTTTGGCTCTTCAGATACTCGCCCACACCGGTGATGGTACCGCCGGTGCCGACACCAGCCACGAAGATGTCCACCTTGCCGTCGGTATCCTCCCAGATTTCCGGGCCGGTGGTGGCCTTGTGGGCAGCGGGGTTTGCGGGGTTCACAAACTGGCCGGGGATGAATCCCCCCGGAATCTCCTTGGCAAGCTCCTCCGCCTTGGCGATGGCACCCTTCATGCCCTTGGCGCCCTCGGTGAGCACCAGCTCCGCACCGTAGGCCTTCATCAGCTGGCGACGCTCTACGCTCATGGTCTCAGGCATGACGATGATAATCCGATAGCCCCGGGCAGCTGCCACGGAAGCCAGGCCAATTCCGGTATTGCCGGAGGTAGGCTCGATGATAACGGAGCCGGGCTTCAAGGCTCCCTTGGCCTCGGCGTCGTCGATCATAGCCTTGGCGATCCGATCCTTCACGGAACCGGCAGGGTTGAAATACTCCAGCTTCGCCAGGATCTTGGCTTCCAGCTTCAGTTCCTTCTCCAGGTGGGTCAGCTCCAGCAGAGGGGTCTTTCCGATCAGCTGATCGGCGGAAGTATAAATGTTAGACATAACGGATTCCTCCCAAATAATATTTGATAAAATGATAGACATAGGCTTAATTGCGGTCAAATACGCGGCTTTTCCTTACATTGCGGGGCAACATCGAAAGGCCGCCGGGTAATTCTTCATTTTAATCCCTACCTTCTTGCTAGGTTTATCAGGATTATACATCTCCGGTTTCCGTTTGTCAATAGAAATTTTGCTTGATTTCCCATAAACCTTGCTGTATAATAGGATTTAAGATTTCAACAGGAGGAATCGGTATTATGTTAATTTCCACTAAGGGGCGTTACGCCCTGCGGGTGATGATTGATCTTGCGGAGCATCAGTCGGAAGAATTTATTTCCCTGAAGGAGATCGCCCAGCGGCAGGAGATTTCCGAAAAGTATTTGGAAAGCATTATCCGGATACTGGTCAAGGCCAAGGTGGTGGAAAGCCTCCGGGGCAAGGGCGGCGGCTATCGGCTGCGCAAGGCTCCGGAGCAGTACACAGTGGACAGCATTCTGCGGCTGACGGAGGAATCCCTGGCTCCGGTGACCTGTTTGGAAAGCAATGCCGAGGCCTGTTCCCGTTCCGGCGGCTGCCGAACCCTGGCTCTGTGGCAGGGACTGGACAAGGTAATCCGGGAGTATCTGGAAAGCGTCACCATTGCGGACCTTGCCGACCAGGGAGCCGCCGGAGACGACTATGTAATCTGAATGCGGCCACCCGCTTCCCGGCCTGGGAAGCGGGTTTTTCCGGCCTTTTCAATGTATACTATATTCCCACTAGGATAATAGGAAAATATTTTTCAAAACCTATTGACAAGATAGGAATATGGGTGTATTATCTAGCCATCGAATCTGAGCTGACCAAACGAAAGGAGCGGATTGCAATGTTTGTTAATAAGTCTTCCTGTTGTTGTCGAATGCGTATCTCCCGGGCATATCCGTATGGCGGGGTGCATTCGTATACCTTGTGCTGCACCTGAACATGATTTTTCCGAAGGGATATCATAACGCCATTTGCCCGGGAGCTTATCGAAGCCCCGGCATTTTTTGTGCTTGGATTCCCTGAATTTATTATAAAAAGAGAGGAATTAACCATGAAAAACTTCATCAAAAAAATCGGAGCTGTATTTCTGAGCCTGACCGTGACCGCTTCCCTGTTTGCCGGCTGCGGTGCCAAGACCGAGGCTCCCCTGGCCACCGCTGAGGACAAGGGCAGCTTCCGCACCCTGGACGAGATCAAGTCCAGCGGCACCATCAACATCGGCGTTTTCTCCGACAAGAGCCCCTTCGGCTATGTGGACGAGAACGGCGAGTATCAGGGCTATGACGTGTACTTCGGCAACCGGATCGGCCAGGATCTGGGCGTGAAGATCAACTACGTCTCCACCGAGGCCGCCAACCGGATCGAGTATCTGCAGACCGGTAAGGTGGACATCATTCTGGCAAACTTCACCGTCACCCCCGAGCGGGCTCAGGAAGTGGACTTCGCCCTTCCTTATATGAATGTGGCTCTGGGCGTTATCTCCCCGGAGAACGCGGTGATCACTTCTCTGGATCAGATCGGCGCCGATGACCAGGTCATCGTCATCTCCGGCACCACCGCCGAGACCTATCTGGAAAAGAACAACCCGGAAATCAAGCTTCAGAAGTACGACGCCTATGCCGAGGCCAAGACCGCTTTTGAAAACGGCAACGGCGTAGCCTGGGCCAACGACAACACCGAGGTCATCGCCTTCTCCATTGAGAATCCCGGCTACACCGTGGGCATTCCCTCTCTGGGCAGCGCGGACACCATCGCTCCCGCCGTCACCAAGGGCAACTCCACGCTGCTGAACTGGCTGAACGACGAAATCAAGGCTCTGGGTACCGAGAACTTCTTCCACGCCGACTATGAGGCAACCCTGCTCGACACCTACGGCAAGGATTACGAGGACACCCTGGTGGTTGAGGGCGGCGTTGTCGCCGGTGCCGAAGCTGACGCCACTGCCGAAACCGTAGAGCCTAAGGGCACCATCACCGTTGCCGCCTCCCCCACCCCCCATGCGGAGATTCTGGCTCAGGCCGCGAAGATTCTGGAAAGCGAAGGCTGGGAGCTGAAAGTCACCGAATTTGAGGATTATGTCCAGCCCAACCTGGTGGTGGACAGCGGTGAGATCGACGCCAACTACTTCCAGCATGTCCCCTATCTGGACAATTTCAATGAAGAAAAGGGTACCAATCTGGTTGCCGTGGCCGGTATCCACTATGAGCCCTTCGGCATCTATCCGGGCACCAAGAGTGCTCTGAGCGACCTGGCCGACGGCGATGTCATCGCCGTGCCCAACGACACCACCAACGAAGCTCGGGCACTGCTGCTGCTTCAGGACAATGGCATCCTCAAGCTGGCCGACGGCGCAGGTCTGACTGCCACTGTCAAGGACATTGTGGAGAACCCCCACAACGTGAAGATTCAGGAACTGGAAGCCGCCCAGGTCTCCCGGGTGAAGGACGAGGTTGCCTTCGTGGTGCTCAACGGCAACTACGCTCTGGAAGCCGGCTTCTCCGTAGCCCACGACGCGGTGGCCTATGAGACCAGCGCCTCCACCGCCGCCAAGACCTATGTGAACGTGCTGGTGGTCAAGGCCGGCAACGAGGGGGGCGATGGCATTCAGGCTCTGGTGAAGGTTCTCAAGTCCGACGAGATCAAGCAGTTCATCAACGACACCTATGACGGCGCGGTCGTGCCCTTCGAAGACTGACAACCCCCTGGCGGGCAGCCGCAGAATGCGGCTGCCCTGCTGTGCTATCAAGAAGATGAGGTGAAAACATGGCACAATCCTATTTGGAAGTGCATAATCTATGCAAAACCTTCTCCGCCAAAAACGGCAGCGTGGAGGCGCTGAGGGGCGTTTCCCTTTCCATCGGCAAGGGAGAAATCTTCGGTGTCATCGGTCTGTCCGGCGCGGGCAAGAGCACATTGGTGCGATGTATGAATCTATTGGAACGTCCCGACAGCGGGGACGTTCTGTTAAACGGCGAGAGCCTTCTGAAGCTGAACAAAGAGCAGCTGCGGCTGCGCCGTCAGAAAATCGGCATGATTTTCCAGCATTTCAACCTGCTGGAACAGCAGACGGTGCTGGAAAACGTCTGCTTTCCCATGGAAATCCGGGGGATTCCCAAGAAGGAACGGCGGGAAAAAGCCCTGGAACTGCTGAAAAAGGTGGGGCTGGCAGAAAAGGCCAAGGCCTACCCTGCCCAGCTGTCCGGCGGTCAGAAGCAACGGGTGGCCATCGCCCGTGTGCTTGCCAACGAGCCGGAAATTCTGCTGTGCGACGAGGCGACCTCCGCTCTGGACCCGGAAACCACCCAGACCATTCTGCGGCTGCTGAAAACCATCCGGGATACCCTGGGCATCACCATCGTGGTCATTACCCACGAAATGCGGGTGATTCAGCAGGTTTGCACCCGGGTAGCGGTGCTGGACGGCGGTCTGGTGCAGGAGGAAGGCTCGGTTTCCGAGGTCTTCGCCGCTCCCAAATCCAAGGCAGCCCGGCGGCTGCTGCTGATGGCAGACGAGGAGGAGGAAAGCTATGCTGGATAAAGCTATGATGGAAATGATGGCTCAGGGCATCTGGGACACCTGCTATATGACAATCGTCGCCACCTTCTTTGGCTATGTCATCGGCCTGCCCCTGGGCATTGCCCTGACCCTGTCGGACGAAAGCGGCATCACCCCCAACCGGGCGGTGTACCGGATTCTGGATATCATCATCAACATTACCCGGAGCATTCCCTTCCTGATTCTGCTAATTCTGGTTATGCCCCTGACGAAGCTCTTGGTCGGCAAAACCTACGGCTCCACCGCCACCATCGTTCCCCTGACCCTGGCCGCCGCCCCGCTGATTGGCCGGATGGTGGAGTCTTCTCTGAAAGAAGTTCCTGCCGGGGTCATAGAGGCAGCGCTGAGTATGGGCGCGAAAACCGGCACCATTGTCCGGAAGGTGCTCATCGGCGAGGCCAGAACCTCCCTGCTGGTAGGCGGCACCATCGTGCTGGGCACGGTGCTGGGCTACTCCGCCATGGCCGGCGTCATCGGCGGCGGCGGTCTGGGTGACATTGCCATCCGCTACGGCTACTACCGCTACGACACCGCCGTGATGCTGGTGACTCTGGTGTTCATTGTGGCCATTGTGCAGCTTTTGCAGGGGTTGGGCAATCTGGCCGCCCGGAAAATCGATCACAGAAAATAAGGCGGAATACTTATGGATTTTACGGTTATGAAAGCCTACCTGCCCCGATACTGGGAGGCACTGCTGCTGACCCTCCGCATCGGCTGGCAGGGCGTAGCCCTTGCCCTGGTGCTGGGCATTGCCTGCGCCGTGGCGGTGCACTGGAAAATACCGGTGCTCCGGCAAATCGTAGGCGGCTATATTGAGCTGTTTCGCAATACCCCTCTGCTGGTGCAGCTGTTTTTCCTGTACTTTGCCCTGCCGAAGATTGGCCTGCGCATTTCCGCGGAAACCTGCGGTGTTCTGGGTCTGGGGCTTCTGGGCGGAGCCTACATGGCGGAAACCTTCCGCAGCGGCCTGGAGAATATCCCGGCCATCCAGACGGAAAGCGCTCAGAGTCTTGGCATGAGCCCGGCTCAGGTCTTTGGCTTCGTGATTCTGCCTCAGGCGGTGACCTCCAGCGTCCCGGGATTGCTGGCGAATCTCATCTTTCTTCTGAAAGAGACCAGCGTCTTTTCCACCATCAGCCTGATGGATCTGATGTTCACCGCCAAAGACCTGATCGGAATGTACGCAAAAACCATTGAGTGCCTGACCCTGCTGGTAGGCTTCTATCTTATCATGCTGCTGCCTGTATCGATTTTGGGCAGCTGGCTGGAAAGGAGGCTGCGCTATGCAGAGTTTGGGGATTGACGTGCTCTTCAAGGGCACGAACTTCCTGCGCTTACTCGGCGGTCTGTGGGTGGCCATCCGCATCAGCCTGATCTCCGTTGCCATCAGCATTGTACTGGGCATTTGCATGGGTATGCTCATGACCTCCAAAAGCAAGGTTTTGAAGGTGATTTTCCGGATTTACCTGGAAATCGTTCGAATCATGCCGCAAATGGTGCTGCTGTTCGTGGTGTATTTCGGCACCACCCGGGTCTTCGGCTGGAATCTGGAGGCGGAGACCGCGGCCATCATCGTCTTCAGCTTCTGGGGCACGGCGGAAATGGGTGATCTGGTTCGCGGGGCCCTGCAAAGCATTCCCGTGATTCAGTGGGAAAGCGCCCAGGCTCTGGGCATGAGCCCCTTGCAGGTCTACACCCTGGTGATTCTGCCCCAGACCTTCCGGCGGCTGATCCCCCTGTCCATCAACCTCATCACCCGGATGGTGAAGACCACCAGCCTCGTGATGATGATCGGCATTGTGGAGGTGCTGAAGGTGGCTCAGCAGATCATCGAGGCCAACCGGCGCACCTCCCCCAACGCCGCCTTCGGGGTTTTCGGTGTGGTATTTTTGCTGTATTTTCTGATTTGCTGGCCCATCAGCCGACTGGCGGGGTATTTGGAGAAAAGGTGGTCATAACCGTGGAAAATGTACTTCTGAGCGTGCGGCATCTGAAAAAAGCCTTCGGCGAGCACGCGATTTTTGAGGATTTTAATCTGGACGTTCACAAAGGAGAGGTTGTGGTCATTATTGGCCCCTCCGGCTGCGGCAAAAGCACGCTGCTGCGCTGCCTGAACGGTCTGGAGCCTATCCAGGCCGGCGAAATTCTCCTGGACGGAGAGCCGGTGCTTCGGGACAGCCCCTCCATCACCCGGATGCGCCAGAAAATCGGCATGGTCTTCCAGAGCTATGAGCTATTCCCCCACAAAACCATTCTGGAAAACATTCTGCTTGCCCCTAGGAAGGTGCAAAAGCGCAGTCGTGCCGAGGTCGAGAAGGAAGCCCTGGAGCTTCTGCAAAAGGTGGGCCTTGCCGACCGGAAGGACGACTACCCCCGGCAGCTGTCCGGCGGTCAGAAGCAGCGGGTGGCCATTGTCCGGGCTCTGTGTATGCACCCGGAAATCCTGCTTCTCGATGAGATCACCGCCGCCCTCGACCCGGAAATGGTTCGGGAGGTGCTGGAGGTGGTGCTGTCTCTGGCAAGAGCCGGCAGCACCATGGTCATTGTCACCCATGAGATGAATTTTGCCCGAGCCATTGCCAACCGGATTCTCTTCATCGAAAACGGCGCGGTGGTGGAGCAGTCCGACGACCCCAAGGCCTTCTTCGCCAGTCCCAAAACCGACCGGGGCAAGGCCTTCCTCAAGTCCTTCGACTACGACGAATAAGCAAAGCCCCCGGCATCGCCGGGGGCTTTCCCTATTTAACCCATAACCTTTGCCAGCTTTTGCAGCACCCGGCTGTTGACCTCCAGGTAGTAGGCCGCCTCCGCGGTGGTCATATCCGCATCGTTCCACTTTTCAAAGGCCGCGTCAATTTCTGTCATTTTCGAGAGCATATTCCCATACTTTGTCAGCAGGGAGAAATCCGTAGGATTCTTGGTGTACTGAGCCATCAGGTCGCAGTATTCGTCGTAGAATTCCTCATAGGCATCCATGGCCTTCTTGAATTCCGGACGGATGGCGTTCTCCGAATCGGTGGTGGTTTCCGTAGGAATTTCCTCTGTGGTAGGGACGGTTTCCGCGACCCCGGATTCCGGGACATCCGCTGCCGGATGATCGGCGTTTTCAATCAGCTGACTGTCGGACACCTTCTGAAAGAGAGCTGTTTCATTATCAATGGCTAAAGAAAGATACCCATCCTCAAAAGTCAACTCAAAAGAAGATCCATTACCACTCAATTGAATTCCAGATGGGGTTTCAGCCCATTCCATAAAACCTGCATTGGAGCCGATAACTATGTAGGCGGTTCCACCATCCTTCAGGACGAACTGCATATTGGCAATTTCATTACCGGCGGCCTCCAATTCGGATTGGGCGATTTTGGAATTTCCCACAAGCAGATAATCCAGCTTCCAGATGCCGAGGTAATTTGGCTTGGTTTCGGCAGGTGCTGTCTCCGCGAGAACCGTTTCCGTAGCAGTGGTTTCCACGGGTGCTTTGGCGCCGCAGGCGGTGAGCAGCAGCGCAATGGTGACAATGGCGATGAGTACTCTTTTCATATGGTTTCCTCCCTGTATTTTATACCCCCACCCGGGGGTCGAACTCCAATGCTTCCGACATACATCCTTTGAGAACATCCTCCAGGCCATTCTGTATGCCGATGCGCTTCAGATAGTTGAGAATGCGGATTTGCTGCTCAATCTTCTCCTTTTCCGTCTTTTTCTGAGCCAATAGTTTTTCCAGAACCTGTCCCACCTCATAGTCGGGATCCAGCATGATATCCCGGATTTCGTTGCGCTTCAGACCCAGTCGGTAATATAGGGCAATTTCCCGAAGCCGCTCCACGGCTTCGGCGTCGTAGAGCTTATAGCCATCACTGCCAACCACCGAGTAATTGGCGTATGCCGCGGCCTGGACAACATTTTCATGATGGAAATAATACAAATGCTTCCGTGTAAGCCCGGTAAGCGCACACACCTCTTTGACCGTTTTATACTCTTTCATAGTCCCCATCCCTCGCTCTAAGTATAGAGCGTTCCCGGGGAACGCTTCAATAGCCCCGGATGCGGAGGAAGTCTTCCTTTCAACAATTGGAATAAACTGTTTTGGACGCATAAAGATACCCCCTGTGATAGTAGCTCAGTGAGCTCCATCACAGGGGGTGTAAATTTTGCGAGGCTGCTGTCATAGGATTTCTCGATAAAATGGCTTTTATATCAGAAGCCGGGCACTGGCGCGAAAACTTTTCTCATTTTCCTACTTGACAGATGGGCAAACTTCGTGTATGATAACGGTGGTTAGCAAATGCTAACCGTTTAGAAACCCCATCGGTTAGCGATTGCTAACCTTAGAAAGGAGCCTTCCTTGACTGTCTCCGACTTTTTCTCCACCGGCAGTGCCCTGGTCGGACTTGTCATGCTGCTCACGCTCCTTTTCCGCCTGAAAAAGCATTTAAGGCAGCTGGCAAAGCAGCCGGGAAGGAGCCAATGATATGTCCGAGGATTACCTGATCCGCAACTGCGCCCCCACCCTGGCAGGCATCAAAACCGCAAATCTGTTCAGCTGCCCCTGCCCGGATCGGGCGGAGCTGGTGGCCTCCCTGTGCCGGCTGAACGGTCGGCTCTGCCGGAAGGGGCTTCGGGTGGTTCCCCTCCGGTTTTCGGAGAAGAAGGCACTGATCTACCTGTACCGCCCCCGACAGTTGGCTGCGGATTTGCGCCATGGGGAGGCCATGCGGATCTTGAATCCGCTGGGCTATGACTGTGCCAAAAGTGAGCAATGCCTGGTGCGCCTGGCCCGAAAACTCCGTGCCCGGGAGGAGTTTCCCCACGAAATCGGCCTGTTTCTGGGCTATCCTCCGGCAGATGTGTGCGGCTTCATCGAAAATAAGCCCTGCACCTGCAAGTGCGTGGGCTGCTGGAAGGTCTACACCGACGAGGCCGGAGCCAGGCAGAAGTTTGCCCAGTACCGCAAATGTACCGAAATCTACTGCGATGCCTGGGCGAAGGGAATTGATATTGAACGGCTGACCGTAGCCGGTTGATATACCATTATAAATGGAAAGGTTGAAAATACGATGCGTAAAGTTGCTGTTGTTTATTGGAGCGGTACCGGTAATACCGAGGAAATGGCCAATGCCGTGGCCGAAGGCGCCAAGAGCGCGGGCTGTGAGGTTTGTCTGGCTCCCGTGGCCGAGTTCTCCGCCGAGCGTATGGACGAATTTGATGCCGTTGCCTTTGGCTGCCCCGCCATGGGTGCGGAGGAACTTGAGGACAGCGAATTTGATCCTCTGTTCCAGGACTGCCGCAGTAAGCTCTCCGGCAAAAAGATTGCCCTGTTCGGCTCCTACGGCTGGGGTGACGGCGAGTGGATGCGCACCTGGGAGGAAACCTGTCAGGCAGACGGCGCGAAGCTGGCCTGTGACAGCGTCATCTGCCAGGAAGCTCCCGACGATGAGGCTCAGGAGGCCTGCCGGAACCTGGGTGCCGCACTGGCATAAGTCATACTGAACTCCAATTAAAATCTTTAAAAAAGATTTTAATTGCCTGAAGGGCA
>OIXQ01000140.1_pt1 | contig 35924 bp, 35 predicted proteins | sample 1587791 | NCBI WGS metagenome assembly OIXQ01 (sample SAMN03283273) | human gut metagenome | biome: human-associated habitat; material: feces | host: Homo sapiens | place: Peru | collected 2012
TTTTCAAAAATTCCTCGTGATGTTTTTTTCAAAACAACGGTATGTTTTTTTCGATGTTTTTGATGCTTAATAAGCGGCTTCGTGGATGCCTTTTACTGCTCTTCCGCTCGGGTCATTCATGTTTTTGAAAGAAGCGTCCCAAGCCAATGCTTCCGCTGTGGAGCAAGCCACACTTGGCACACTCGGTACGGAGCGGGCTGCGCTTTCGCTTGGGAAATGTTCTTCAAAAATGGAGCGGTAATAATACTCCTCTTTGTTCATCGGCGTGTTGATGGGGAAACGTTCTGCTGCGTGAGCCATCTCTTCGTCCGAGACCGCATCGGAAGTGAGCTTTTTCAGTGTGTCAATCCAGCTATAACCGACCCCGTCCGAGAACTGCTCCTTTTGCCTCCATGCGATTTCGGCAGGCAACATGTCACTGAACGCTTCCCGCAATATTTTCTTCTCGATGGTTTTGCCGGGACACATTTTAGCTTCCGGGTTAAGGCGCATGGCAACATCCAAGAACTCTTTATCGAGGAACGGGACACGTCCTTCCACTCCCCAAGCGCACAAACTTTTGTTGGCACGCATGCAGTCATAAAGGTACAACTTGCTCAATTTGCGGACGGTCTCTTCGTGGAAAGCCTTTGCGTTTGGTGCTTTGTGGAAATAAAGATAACCACCGAAAACCTCGTCCGCTCCTTCTCCGCTCAACACCATTTTAATGCCCATGCTCTTGATGACACGGGAAAGCAGATACATAGGTGTGGAAGCGCGGACAGTTGTCACGTCATAAGTCTCTATATAATAGATGACATCCCGGATGGCATCCAAACCTTCGTCGATGGTGTAATTGATTTCGTGATGGACTGTTCCAATGGCATCTGCCACCTTCTTGGCTGCTGCCAAATCCGGTGCGCCTTTCAAGCCAACGGCAAAGGAGTGAAGCTGGGGCCACCAAGCATCGGCTTGGCTTTCAGTTTCGATACGTTTGGAAGAATACTTTTTGGCAATGGCGGAAGTGATGGACGAATCCAAACCACCGGAAAGCAACACGCCGTATGGAACATCGCACATCAATTGGCGTTTGACGGCAGCTTCCAAAGCATCGTGCAGCTCCTGGATAGAAGCAGGATTGTCTTTGACCGCATCATATGACATCCAGTCCCTTGTGTACCAACGAGTCAGCTTTCCCTCTTCGCTATAATAATAATGTCCGGGCAAGAATTGTTCGTAGTGCGTGGCATAACCTTCCAAACCCTTCAATTCGGAAGATACCATCAAATGCCCTTCGTCGTCATGGCCGATATACAAAGGAATAACTCCGATTGGGTCACGGGCAATCAAATAGACATCTTTCTCGGCATCGTATAAGGCAAAGGCGAAAATCCCGTTCAAATCCTCCAAGAAATGAATCCCTTTCTTCCGGTACAAAGCCAAGATTACTTCGCAATCCGAACCCGTTTGGAATTCATATTCGCCTTTCAGCTGTTCGCGTATCTCTTTGTGGTTGTATATTTCTCCGTTTACCGTAAGAATCAATCGGCCGTCTTTGCTTTTCAAAGGCTGTCCTCCCGACAAAGGGTCAACGATGGAAAGGCGTTCATGCGCTAAAATGGCTGATTTGCCTTGGTAAATCCCACTCCAGTCCGGGCCGCGGTGACGAATCCTTTTACTCATGATTAACGCTTGTTTGCGCATGGATGCTTCACCTTCGTGAATGTTGAAAATAGCAGTAATACCACACATAATATTATCTCCTTGTTTGTTAAAAGTTGCCAGCAACAAAAGCCGCCAGCATCGGTTATTTTTGTTTGTTCATATAAGTCGCATCTAATGTCTAAAGGATTATATAATAGTATTTGTTATTACTTATTATTTTATATATATCCATATTTCTATCAAAATGCTTGGCAAATATAGTATGCTGTAATCAATATGTAAATAGTTTTGTGCAGATTTTTGCATTTTTTCTTTTTGCTATAATTGTATATATAACAGATATAAACAAAATAGGCTTATCTTGCTTATAATTTATAACCAAACATCATGTATTTATTTTAATATGAAATTTTATAACTTTTTATTTGTGATAAATAGTAATATAAAGAATAGGATAATACAATATGATATATATTTGCAGCGAAATAAAACAGAATATAACTCATAAAACTAAATAATATACAAAATGACAATTCAGTTTACGAAGATGCAAGGGGCAGGAAACGATTATATATATGTAAATACATCCCGCTTCCCGGTTGTCAATCCAGATGAGAAGTCGAAGCTTTGGAGTTCCTATCATACAGGAATTGGTTCGGACGGAATCGTCCTGATTGAACCTTCCGAGAAAGCCGATTTTAAGATGCGCATTTTTAACGCTGACGGGTCTGAAGCGATGATGTGTGGAAATGCGTCTCGTTGCATTGGCAAATATGTATATGAAAAGGGGTTGACCAATAAGGAAGTGGTCTCTTTGGAGACATTGTCCGGAATAAAATATCTCCAGTTGCACCTTGACAGAGCGAACAAAGTGGAAAGCGTGACGGTGGACATGGGAGAACCGTTGGTGTTAGAGCCAAGTTTGGTGCTGGAAGCGGGAACAGATTCGTTTAAAGGAACAGCTGTGTCGATGGGCAACCCGCATTATGTGATAAAAGTAGATGATATCAGCAAGATAGAACTATCAAAAGTGGGTCCTTTGTTGGAGAACCATTCTCATTTCCCCAACCGTACAAATGTCGAGTTTGCCCAAACATTGGACGATGGCAGTGTGCGGATGCGAGTATGGGAAAGAGGTTCCGGCATAACTCAGGCTTGTGGGACGGGAGCTTGTGCGACTGCGGTCGCTTTCATAGCCCAAGGCGATGCAAAGCAAGATGAGGAAATCCCCATTGTCATGGACGGAGGAATATTAAAGATACGTTGGAACAGCAAAGATAATCATATTTATATGACAGGAGGAGCTGAGATAGTGTATGAAGGCTCCATAGATATATAATCATTGAACAAACAATAATAATAAAGGACGAATAGTTATGGCATTGGTAAATGAACATTTCTTGAAATTGCAAAGCAGTTATCTCTTTTCAGACATTGCAAAGAAGGTAAATAGCTTTAAGGTGACGCACCCGAAGTCTAAAATTATCAGAATGGGAATCGGGGATGTGACGCAACCGTTGGCTCCGGCTGTCATAGAGGCGATGCATAAGGCCGTGGATGAAATGGCGCATAAAGAGACTTTCCATGGATATGGTCCCGAACAAGGATATCCTTTCTTGATTGATGCGATTATCAAGAACGATTACGAGAGCCTTGGCATTTTCATCGAACCGGGAGAAGTGTTCATCAGCGATGGAGCCAAGAGCGATTGCGGCAATATCGGCGATATGCTCCGGCATGACAATAGCATTGGTGTGACAGATCCGGTTTATCCGGTTTATATCGATTCCAATGTGATGGCAGGACGGACTGGTATTTGTATGGACGGGAAATGGACGGACGTGGTTTATATCCCGTGCACGGCGGAAAACCAATTTGTCCCGCAGTTGCCATCACGAAGGGTTGACATCATCTATCTTTGTTATCCCAATAACCCGACAGGAACGACCTTGACGAAAGACCAGTTGAAGAAATGGGTGAATTATGCCCTTGATAATGATGCAATCATCATGTATGACTCTGCTTATGAAGCATATATCAAGGATGCGAATATTCCCCATTCCATCTACGAAATCAAAGGAGCAAAGAAAGTAGCCATCGAATTCCGCAGCTTTTCCAAGACGGCTGGTTTCACTGGCGTGCGTTGTGGTTACACTGTTGTCCCGAAAGAGTTGAAAGCCTACACATTGAGTGGCGATCCGGTCTCTTTGAACAAACTCTGGCTGCGTCGCCAATCGACCAAGTTCAATGGAACGAGTTATATCACGCAACGGGGAGCCGAAGCGGTGTATTCACCGGAAGGAAAGGCGCAAATCCGTGCCACGATAGACTATTATATGAAGAATGCTTCCATCATGAAAGAGGGATTAGAGCAATGCGGACTCAAAGTTTATGGCGGAACCAATGCGCCTTATCTCTGGGTGAAGGCTCCTGACGGACTCACGTCTTGGAAGTTCTTTGAGAAACTATTATACGAAGTCTATATAGTCAGCACTCCGGGAGTCGGTTTCGGTCCGAGCGGAGAGGGATATTTGCGATTGACCGCATTTGGCGACCGTGACGAAACGATAGAAGCCATCGGGCGAATCAAAAGATGGATGAGATGACGCATGGGAAATATAAAAGAAGTTATTAATGTATAAACAAAGGTATTATGTCTAAGTTAAGATTTAAAGTAGTTGAATCCGCTTTTGAAAAGAAAGTGGAAGATGCGCCGATTCCGGAGAAACGAGTCTCTGAATATTATGGCTCACATGTTTTCAACCGGGCGAAAATGTTTAAGTACTTGCCTGAAAAAGTATACGAAAAACTGGTCGATTGTATCGACAATAATACTCCTTTAGATCGAGAGACAGCTAATGCTGTGGCTGCCGGAATGAGAAAATGGGCTTTGGAAATGGGAGCGACCCATTATACTCATTGGTTCCATCCTTTGACCGAAGGAACGGCAGAGAAGCATGATGCCTTTATTGAACATGACGGAAAAGGTGGCGTGATTGAGGAATTTGACGGTAAATTGCTAATCCAGCAAGAACCGGATGCGTCCAGTTTCCCGAATGGCGGTATCCGCAATACTTTCGAAGCACGTGGCTATACTGCTTGGGATCCTTCTTCCCCGGCATTCATCATAGGAGATACTCTCTGTATTCCAACAATCTTTATTGCTTATACGGGAGAATCGTTGGACTATAAAGCTCCGCTCTTGAGGGCTTTGGAAGCTGTCAACAAGGCAGCGGTCGATGTTTGCCACTATTTCGACCCGGCAGTGAAGAAGGTTTATGCCTATTTGGGCTGGGAGCAGGAATACTTTTTGGTGGATGAAGGGTTGTATGCGGCACGTCCGGACTTGTTGATGACCGGCCGGACATTGATGGGGCATGAAAGTTCCAAGAACCAGCAGCTGGAAGACCACTATTTTGGAGCGATTCCTCCCCGTGTGTTGGAATTCATGAAAGAGTTGGAAATCGAGTCGTTGAAGTTGGGAATCCCAGTCAAGACACGCCACAACGAGGTCGCTCCAAACCAGTTTGAATTGGCTCCCATCTTTGAAGAATGCAACTTGGCGAATGACCACAACTTGTTGGTGATGGCTCTGATGCGGAATATTGCCCGCAATCACGGTTTCCGTGTATTGCTGCATGAAAAGCCATTCAAAGGAATCAACGGCTCAGGCAAACATAACAACTGGTCATTGGGGACAGATGCGGGGACTTTGCTGATGGCTCCTGGCAAAACATCTGAGGAAAACTTGCGTTTCGTCACTTTTATTGTCAATGTCTTGAAGGCTGTCCATACTCATAATGCGTTGTTGAAAGCCAGCATCTCTTCTGCCACGAACGCACATCGTTTGGGTGCGAATGAAGCTCCTCCAGCAATCATCTCCTGTTTCTTGGGTTCACAGTTGTCGGCTGTGCTTGAACATTTGGAGAAGAGTGAAACGGAAGATTTTGTCTTAGTGGGCAAACAGGGAATGAAATTGGACATTCCCCGCATTCCCGAACTGATGATTGATAACACAGACCGTAACCGAACCTCTCCATTTGCCTTTACTGGTAATCGTTTCGAGTTCCGTGCTGTCGGTTCTTCCGCCAACTGCGCTTCTGCCATGTTGGCTTTGAATGCTGCCGTTGCCGACCAGTTGAAACAATTCAAGGCGGCTGTCGATGCGAAGATTGCAGCAGGCAGTGATAAATTCTCTGCCATTATAGATGAACTGCGCGAGGAGGTGAAATCTTGCAAAGCCATCCATTTCGACGGGAATGGTTATAGTGAGGAATGGAAAGAAGAGGCTGAACGCCGAGGATTGGATTGCGAAACCAGTGTTCCTCTTATCTTCGATGCCTATCTTGCCGATTCAAGCGTGAAGATGTTTGAATCGACCGGAGTGATGACTCGTTTGGAGTTGAAAGCCCGCAACGAGGTCAAATGGGAAATGTACACAAAAAAGATACAAATAGAAGCTCGCGTATTGGGTGATTTGGCAATGAACCACATTATCCCGATGGCTCTTAAATACCAATCCTCGTTGATTGACAATGTTTACAAAATGAAAGATTTGTTCCCTGCTGATAAAGCTGCATATCTTTCATCCAAGAATATGGAAATCATAGAGGAGATAGCCAACCATACTATTTTCATCAAAGAAAAAGTGGATGAAATGGTGGAAAAACGTAAGGTGGCAAACATAATTACTTCCGAAAGGGAAAAAGCGATTGCTTACCATGATTCAATCGTGCCGTTGATGGAAGCTATTCGTTATCATATCGATAAACTTGAGTTGACGGTGGATGACCAAATATGGACTCTGCCAAAATATAGAGAATTATTATTCATTCGTTAATTGCTACAAGCAGTAGTCTTTATTATTATTTTTTGTTTGGGAAAAGGAAGGGATTCGTTGAGAAACGAGTCCCTTTTCTTGTTTCTCAGTAATTCTTTTCTTACTTTTGTCGGCATTAATAAAAATATAAATATGGTTAAACACGAACTTTGCTGTATCGGACATATTACTCACGATAAAATCGTCACGCCTAAACGCACTGCCCACATGCCTGGTGGCACATCCTATTATTTCTCCCATGCAATCAGGGCATTTAAGGATATTGACTTCAACCTTATCACAGCTTTGGGCAATGAAGACATGAAAGTGGTGGATGATTTGAGGGGTTTGGGAATCTCTGTCGAGGTGATGCCGAGCAAACATTCTGTCTACTTTGAAAATATATACGGGGAAAATCAAGATAACCGAACTCAACGTGTGCTGGCAAAGGCAGATTCGTTCACTGTTGACTTCCTTCGTAACGCAGAAGCCAATATTTTCCATTTGGGTAGCCTGCTGGCAGATGATTTCTCTTTGGAGGTTGTCCGCTATTTATCCCAAAAAGGACGCATCTCCATCGACTCACAAGGCTATTTGCGTGAGGTGCGCGACACCCATGTATATCCAGTGGATTGGACAGATAAGCGGGATTTCTTGCAATATGTCTATTTCCTGAAAGCGAACGAACAAGAAACGCTCTCCTTGACTGGGACGGAGGACGTGAAGGAAGCTGCCAAAATGTTGCACAGCTGGGGCGTTAAAGAAATTCTGTTGACTTTGGGAAGCAACGGATCTGTTATCTATGACGGGAAAGAGTTCCATTTGATTCCGGCTTACAAGCCTGTGGAAGTGGTTGATGCCACTGGCTGCGGCGATACTTATATGACAGGATATCTTTATTGCCGTGCGAAGAACATGGGTATCGACGAGGCAGGACGAGTGGCTGCTGCCATCTCCACCTTGAAAATAGAGAAAATGGGACCTTTCTCCGGGACAAAAGAGGACATTGAACAGTGCATGGCCCATGCAGAACAGACAATCCCGCAGATTGGGTAAACATATCTTTTCATATTTTCGAAAGTTTATGTAAGTTTGCGTGATGAAATAAAAAAGAATATGCGTCATGTTTAAAGATAAGACAATTGTATATACTTCCGGAACGTTTGACATGTTCCATTATAACCACTTGCGTATGATTAATTATGCAAGAAGTTTGGCAGACATTTTGATAGTCGGAGTAAGCACGGACGAGTTGGTTTCTTCTTACAAGCCGAAACCCATCATCCCTTTCAATGAACGTTTGCAAATCATTGAGGCGTTGAAGACCCCGGACATAGTTATCCCTCAGCATTCGTTGGATCATACGGAGATTGTAAAGAAACTGAATATCGATGCGTTTGTCGTTGGTGATGATTGGTACGGAAAATATGACTACTTGAAAGAATTAGGTGTCCAAGTTTTCTATTTCCCGTATGGAACGGGAGTATCTTCTACCAATTTAAAGAAGACAATCCACGACAGCTACGAGGCAAACCTTCGTTCGCAACGTCAAGCGAAACCTAATTCAGTAAAAGGTTTCACAGAAAAATAAAATCCGGATGGGAAAGCAGGCTTTAATTACAGGAGGAACAAAAGGAATAGGAAACGCAGTGGCGGAATGCCTTGCCAAAAGCGGGTATGATTTGTTATTGACATACGCTTCTGACACGGAGAGAGCCAAGCGGGTTCAATCTGATTTGCAGGGCAAGTATAAAATAAATGTAGAGATACTTCAAGCGGATGCGTCAGACATGGGACAAATAGAGGTGATTAATTCCTTTTTGGAAAAAGGAGACATTCTTTTGGACGCCCTTGTCTTGAATGCGGGAAGCACTTGCCGTGATTCGTTTGAAAAACTGCAAATGGAAGATTGGCAACGTGTCTTCACGGTCAATGTCCATTTCCCCGTCTTCTTGCTTCAAAGGATAATCAATCATATCCGTTCGGGAGGATGCGTCGTCTTTACTGGCTCGTTGATGGCTATCGAACCCCATTCTGTTTCATTGGCTTATGGAGTCACCAAGAGCGCAGTGCACAGTTTGGTGAAGAATTTGGTAAAGTTCTTGGTCCCTTACCAAATAAGGGTGAATGGCGTAGCTCCTGGTTTCGTGGATACGGAATGGCAAAAGAACAAACCAGCGGAAATCCGGCACAACATAGAACGGAAAGTCTCATTGGGACGTTTCTGTGAACCGGAAGAGGTGGCGGAAGTGTATAAGATGTTATTGGAAAACAAATATTTTAATGGGGAAATAGTCGTCGTGGACGGCGGTTATTCCTATAAATAATAAAGATATGGGTGAATTGAACAAAGAGTATGAAGCATCTCTTAAATCCATAGAGACGGAAAACATAGTAGACAGGATTTTTTACAGGCCGATAGGCTTTCAAATAGCGAGGTCTTTGCGGAATACCGGGATCACTCCGAACATGGTGACAGTTGTTTCCATATTCGTAGGAGCTGCGACCGGCTTTTTATTTTACCACAGCGATTTGAAATATAATATTTATGGCATTCTTTGTTTGGTTTTCGCCAATATATTGGATTGTGTGGACGGGCAGTTGGCTCGATTGACAGGGATAAAATCTAAAATCGGACGAATATTGGATGGTTTTGCCGGAGATATATGGTTCGCATGCATTTATATTGGGTTGGCGTTGAGGCTTGCCAATGAAACAGGGACTTATTGGTTTTTCGTTTTGGCTGTCCTCTCCGGAATGTCCCATCTGCTCCAAGCCAATATAACAGACTATTATAAGACGCTCCACCTCTATTTTATCAGCAAAGAGAAAGGAGCGGAATTCCAAAGCCTGGAACAGGTTGTGGCGCAACATAAAGAGACAAAATACGGAATCACCAAATTCTTCTACTTCCTTTATCGTTGGTACACTTTGATTCAGGTAAAAGCGACTCCTGTTTTGCAGCAGATGTTAAGGAACTTGCACCAGAAGTATGGCGACGATTTCCCGGAAAGCGTCCGTGTAGACTTCCGTAAGCAGAGTAAGCAACTGATGAAAGGAATAGACTTGATGACTTTCAACGGAAGGACTTTGGTCATGTTTGCTATTGTCCTCACGGGTCATGTGTGGATGTACTATCTTTATGAGATTATTGTGCTGAACACAGTGTTGTTCATCTGCATGAGACGCCATGAGTCCATCTGTAAATCCTTTTTAAATAGGTAATCGATGAAAGAAAGTGTGATAGACATAGACGATTTGAAGGAGATTTCCCCATTCTTCCGGACAACATTCGGCAAGTGGATAGGGAAAATCGCCATCAAACTGTCCGGAGTGGGGAGGGTCAACCGCGTTCATCGCAATAGTTGCCATTTGCGTGGCGCAGCTTTCACCTCTGCCTTGTTGAAAGACCCGGAGATTGACCTCCAATACAAATTGCATCATGCGGAGAGATTGGATAATTTGCCGGAAGGTGCGTTCATAACGGTTTCCAATCATCCGATAGGCTCTTTGGATGGAATCATGTTGATTGATATCATTGCATCGAGGCGTCCGGACTTTAAAGTGATGGTCAACGGAGTATTAACCAAAGTCGGGGCAATGAAGGACAATTTTATTTCTGTGCAGCCAGACACCAAACGCCAAGGAGGAAACTTGGCCAACATGGGCGGTGTCCGTCTTTGCATGAAACAGATTCAAGAAGGACATCCGATGGGCTTTTTCCCTGCCGGAGCCATGTCCTTTTATAATAAGGAGAAGAAAGGAGTGTATGATTTGCCTTGGACCCGCAGTGTAATCCGGCTTATCCGCAAATCCAATGTGGCGGTTTATCCTATCTATTTTGGTTTCCAAAACTCCAAATTCTTCTATTGGTTGGGAAACGTGGATTGGAGGTTGCGCACCTTCAGGATTATTCCGGAAGTGTTCAACAAACGTGGCCGCACCGTCGATGTTTATGTAGGCAAACCGATTCCTGCCGATAAAATCTGCTCGTTTAAAAGTGATGAAGAATTGGGAAATTTCCTTTATGAATCGACATACGCTTGTGGAAACGAGTGATTCTTTGTACCTTTGAATTGGCAAATCAAGAGATAACAATGAAAATAGATATTCAGCAAATAAAACAGCGTTTCGGAATCATTGGCAATAATGCGGCATTGAACCGTGCTATTGATGTGGCTTTGCAAGTCGCACCAACCGATTTGTCCGTTTTAATCACAGGAGAAAGCGGTGTTGGAAAAGAGGTGTTCCCTCAAATCATCCATCAGAACAGCAGCCGTAAACATGGGCAATACATAGCCGTCAATTGCGGAGCCATTCCGGAAGGGACAATCGACTCCGAACTTTTCGGACATGAGAAAGGTTCTTTCACGGGTGCTTTGGCAGATAGGAAAGGATATTTTGAAGTGGCGGACGGTGGCACTATCTTTTTGGATGAAGCGGGAGAATTGCCGTTGCCCACTCAAGCCCGCCTGCTCCGTGTGTTGGAAAGCGGGGAATTTATAAAAGTAGGTTCTTCCAAAGTGCAAAAGACAAATGTCCGCATCGTGGCAGCTACGAATGTGAACTTGGTCAAAGCGGTGGGAGAGGGCAAGTTCCGTGAAGATTTGTATTATCGCTTGAATACCGTCCCTATCCAAATCCCGCCATTGAGGGAGCGTTCCGAAGACATCGTGTTGCTGTTTAGGAAATTTGCTTCGGATTGTGCGGAAAAATATCGGATGCCTCCTGTCCATTTGGATGATGAGGCACGCCAGTTGTTGCTTTCCTATCGATGGCCGGGAAATATCCGTGAATTGAAAAATGTGACAGAACGTATCTCCATATTGGAAGAGAAAAGGGAAATCACGGCGGAAACGCTTCGTTTATATCTCCCTAATGTGAATGTTGCTAAATATCCGGTTTTGGTAAGCCAAGAGAATGACCAGAAAAGCTTTGCAAATGAGCGTGAGATTCTATATCAGATATTGTTTGACATGCGCAAGGATGTGAATGACTTGAAGAAACTTGTCCACGACATCATCGGGGGAAATATGCCGGTCGATATCAACAAGGATAATCTTTATCCGACAAGAATCCAGCCTGTCACAACAGTCCATGCTCCTTTGGTTCAGGAAGCAGAAACAGTCGAGGCGGAAAATCTTTCATTGGAAGAGGTTGAGAAAGAGATGATCCGGAAAGCTTTGGAAAGGCATAAAGGCAAACGAAAAGATGCGGCTGCGGATTTGAAAATATCAGAACGCACTTTGTATAGGAAAATTAAAGAATATAACTTGGAATAAATTCATGAAATATAAAAGTTGGTGCTTTGCTGTTTTGTCTTCATTGGTGTTTGTGTTGGCAGCTTGTTCTATTTCTTATAAGTTCAATGGTGCCTCCATTGACTATTCGAAAGTGAAGACCATCACAATCAAAGACTTCCCTAATCATGCCCCTATGGTTTATCCGCCGTTGGCACAGCAGTTTACGGAAGGTTTGAAGGATATCTATGTGCGCCAGACAAGACTTTCGATGGTGAATGACAATGGTGATTTGGAATTGGACGGTGAAATCACCGGCTATGAACTTGCAGCCCTTGCCGTGAAGGAGGATGCGTTGTCTTCCCGCACGAAACTGACGATTACGGTGAAGGTGCGATATTCCAACCGTACGAATGCCGACGAGGATTTTGAACAATCTTTCTCCGCTTATAGGGAATTTGACAGCAGTCGGATGTTGCAGGATGTGCAAGACGAGTTGTGTACGGAAATTGTGGAGGAGCTGGCAGACCAGATTTATAATGCGACAGTTGCCAACTGGTAAATTTACCAAGAATTATGAATGCAGTTGAATTTGATAGATATGTTCAGGATCCGGAGGCAATCCCAGCCGAAGCGGTTGGGGAGTTGAAGGAGATTGTCAGGTCATACCCATTTTTCCAAGCTGCATTACTTTTATATCTCAAGGTATTATGGAAGACGGAAAGTGCGGATTTCGCAAAGGAATTAGAGCGTGTTGCCATTTCCGTCCCTGACAGGAGATTATTATATGTACTGCTTAAAGGAGATGAAGTGTTATCGGATCCAACTGCTGACGTGCGGGACAACCGGGATTCATTCGATTTGATAAATGCTTTCTTGGGTGAATCGAAAGAACCGGAATGGCACGATGACGGGAAAAGCGTCGGAGAGCTATTGCATTATGATGTTCCTACCGCTTCGGAAGATTATCTGCAAGGACAATCGCCTGAAGAGATGGATTCTTCCAATTCTTCCAAGTTGAAACATCAGGATTTGATTGATTCTTTCTTGGAAAATAATCCGGCGGAGGCGAAAATAGAATTGCCGCAAAATGAAGAAGGCGCAAAAGAGGCGGAAGGATCTATTCTTGAAGCAGATAATGAAATAGCTGTCAAGCCATTGGATAAGTCCTATTTTACGGAAACTTTGGCAAGAATTTATGTCAAACAGAAAAGATATGATAAAGCTTTGCAAATAATTAAAAACTTAAGCTTGAAATATCCAGAAAAAAATGTTTACTTTGCAGACCAAATGAGATTTTTGGAAAAGTTGATTATTAACACTAAAAAATAAAACAAAAATGTACGTATTTATTTCTATCTTAATCTTGATCGCATCCATCTTGTTGATTCTGATTGTGCTGATCCAGAATTCTAAAGGAGGTGGCTTGGCTTCAGGATTCTCTTCTTCAAACCAAATCATGGGCGTTCGCAAGACTACTGATTTCTTGGAAAAGGCTACATGGACTTTGGCAGGAACTGTTGTTGTGTTAAGTATTGTGATTACTGCATTCATACCTCATGCTAATCGTTCAGGCGTTCAATCTGAAATCAAACAGCAGGTGGAAAATGCTGTGACAATCGACCCGAACAGCTTGTCTCCGAACTTCGGAACTGCGCAGGATGCGCAATCTTCTCAAGATAATGCGGGTGCACAAACTCCAGACAACCAAGAAGAGGCTAAATAAATAGATTGGCAAAGAGATAAAAGGCTGTGTTGCGATAAAGCGGCACAGCCTTTTTTATTATTTTATGCCTTTCTTCTCAACACTTCTTATCCTGTTTTCCCGAATACAAGGATATTTGTCCTAATGAGTTTATTTAGGCTTGGTATTTCTTCCTGTCTGCAATAAATTTCGTTTTTTATGTACTTTTAGTAAGTGTTTTTCCCTATTTTTCATATCTTTGTGCTTATTGGGTATAAGCATGATTAAAATAGGTAAGGATATGAATATGAAAACGAATTTGGTGATATTGCTTATGTCCCTATTATGCTGGACGGGGACAACAAACGCACAAGCGCAAAGGGAAGTTATTCAAACTTCACAAAAGAAAGGTGTCGATAGTTTGGCTGTCGAGCTTGTTGTTACAGGCACGGTGCGTGACCAAGCAAACAAGAACAAGCTGGAAAACGTCACGGTCTCCCTTGTAGGCTCTTCGATTGGGACTGTTACCAATGCTGAGGGCACTTTCTCTTTAAAGATTCCACGGTATATTTCGGCTCCCCAACTTGAATTTTCCCATTTAGGCTATCAGAACACCCGCATTTCTGTGGTCTCTTCCACGGGCAAGCAAACGATTGTTTGGATGTCACCCGTTTCGCAACAACTGAAAGAAGTGGTGGTTTATGGCGGAGATGCCAGCCACATCGTGGAGGAGGCTTTGAAAAAGGTCGCTTCCAATTATCCGGCACACGAAAGTTTGTTGAGCACTTTTTATCGGGAAACCATTCAAAAGAGGCATCGTTATATAGGAGTTTCCGAAGCGATGGCAAATGTTTATAAAACGGCTTACACCAACCGGAGGATTAATCGTGACAAGGTGCAAATAGTCAAAGCCCGGCATTTGGTGAGCCAAAAGCAGAGTGACACGTTGGCGATTAAAATGGTCGGTGGTCCCAATCTCTCCATTGTTTTGGACATTGTGAAGAACAGTGATGCGCTGTTGGACCAGCAATCTATGAATTATTATACATTTGTTTTGGAACCTTCTGCTTTGTTGGACGACCGTTTGCAATATGTCATTCGCTTCGAGCCTTGTGTCATATTGGACTATGCGTTGTTTACCGGCAAGCTGTTCATTGACCAAGAGAAATTATCCATCACCAGGGCTGAGTTCTTGCTTGATATGTCGGATAAGGAAAAGGCTACATCCGCTATTCTCCGCAAGAAACCGATGGGTTTGCGTTTCCGCCCGCAAGAGGTGAGTTTCCTCGTGACTTATCGAGAACGAGACGGTTTGACGTATCTGAATTATATCAGCAATGAAATCCGTTTCAAATGCGATTGGAAAAAGAGACTCTTTTCCTCCACTTACACCACTCGTTCGGAGATGGTCGTTGTGGAACAAGATGAAAATCCGAGCCATGTCATAGCGAAGCGCGATGCTTTTGGCATAAATCAGGTCTTTTATGACGTGGTGAAAGAATATTGGAATGAGGACTTTTGGAAAGATTATAATATCATTGAACCGACCGAATCGTTGGAAAATGCGGTCAAAAAGCTGAAGAAACAATAAACATCCCGTCGGATTCCCTGTAATTGGCTTTAAAGATAATCTTGATTGGATAGAAAGTGAGGTAAAACAAAGAATTAGCTGCAAAATATCATAATAGCAGGAAGTTTTGAATAACTTTTCTATATAAAGATGGCGATTATTATATTAATTTGTTATTTTTGCACGCAAGATAATAGAATAATAAGAACAGATGGATATCGCAATCATAAAATACAATGCCGGAAATATTTATTCGGTAGCTTTTGCTTTGAAGAGATTGGGAATCAATCCGGTCATAACAGCCGATAAAGAGCTGATTCAGAAAGCAGACAAAGTGATATTCCCAGGAGTTGGAGAAGCCTATACAACAATGGAATATTTGAAAGAGCACAAAATGACAGAACTGATCCGCAACTTGAAACAACCGGTTTTGGGTGTTTGTTTGGGTATGCAGTTGATGTGCCGCCATTCCGAAGAGGGCAATGCCGACTGCTTGGGCATTTTTGACGTGGATGTGAAAAGATTCATTTCCAACCAACATGAAGAGAAAGTTCCCCACATGGGATGGAACACGATATCTGATTTGAGAGGCGGACTGTTTACACCCGAATTAGAGGATAAGTTTGTCTATTTCGTGCATAGTTATTATGTCCCATTGAATGCTGACACCGCAGCAACGACTGATTATATATTGCCTTTCAGTGCTTCTCTGCATAAAGACAACTTTTATGCCACCCAGTTCCATCCGGAGAAAAGCGGTTCCGTGGGAGAATTGATATTGCGTAATTTTATTAATCTGTAAAGACATGATAGAATTAGTTCCGGCAATAGACATGATAGAAGGGAAGTGTGTCCGTTTGACGCAAGGAGATTATGACACACAGAAAATATATAACGAATCTCCGCTTGAAGTGGCAAAGCAATTCCAAGATGCGGGCGTCACCCGTTTGCACATGGTTGATTTGGACGGTGCCAAAGCAGGACATATTGTCAATTATCGAATGTTGGAAAAAGTGGCTTCGCATACAGATTTGTCAATCGATTTCGGAGGAGGATTGAAAAGCGACGATGATTTGCACATAGCCTTTGACTGCGGAGCACAAATGGTGACAGGAGGAAGTATTGCCGTCAAAAATCCGGATTTGTTTTTAAGCTGGATTACCCGTTATGGCAGCGAACGGATTATATTGGGTGCTGATGCCAAGGAGAAGAAAATAGCGATAAGCGGTTGGAAAGAGGGAACAGCAATCGATTTGATTCCGTTCATCAAGGATTATCAATCAAAAGGAATCTCAAAGGTGATATGCACGGACATTGCACGGGACGGGATGTTGCAAGGTCCGGCTGTGAAATTATATCAGGAGATGCAGCAGGAAATGCCGGAACTTTATGTCATAGCCAGCGGAGGTGTCTCTTCTATGGGAGATATCGAACGCTTGGAGGAGGCAAATATTCCGGCTGTTATCTTTGGAAAAGCTATCTATGAAGGGCGAATCAGCCTAAAAGAGATAGAAACATTTATAGTGCGAAAGGAATAGAATTTATGTTAGCAAAAAGAATAATCCCCTGTTTGGATATCAAAGACGGGAAAACAGTAAAGGGCATCAACTTCGTGAACTTCCGTGATGCGGGAGATCCGGTTGCGTTGGGAGCGGCATACAGTCGTGCCGGAGCAGATGAATTGACCTATTTGGATATCACAGCTTCGCATGAAGGACGCAAGACATTTACGGAATTGGTTTGCAAAGTGGCAGCAAATATCAACATTCCCTTTACTGTAGGTGGAGGAATCAACGAACTGCAAGATGTTGAACGATTGTTGGGTGCCGGAGCAGACAAAGTCTCCATCAATTCTGCTGCGCTGCGCAATCCAGGATTGATTTCAGAGATTGCTTCCCATTTCGGAAACCAAGTTTGTGTGGTGGCAATCGATGCCAAGCAAGAAGGGAACGATTGGCGATGCTATTTGAACGGAGGCAGGATTCCGACTGAAAAGAAGCTGTTTGATTGGGCAAAGGAGGCTGAAGAGCGTGGGGCAGGAGAAATCCTTTTCACCAGCATGACGCATGACGGGGTGAAAGAAGGATATGCCAATGAAGCTTTGGCTCGATTGTCGGAAGAGCTTACTATTCCTGTGATTGCTTCCGGAGGAGCCGGCAAGATGGAACATTTCAGAGATGCTTTCGTCGAAGGAAAAGCCGATGCGGCCTTGGCAGCAAGTGTATTTCATTTTGGAGAGATAAATATAGGGGAATTAAAGCTATATTTGCAACATGAAGGAATTAATGTGAGATTATAATATTAAAAGATAGAATACGATGAATTTGGATTTTGACAAAATGGGTGGTTTGATTCCAGCTATTATTCAAGATAATATGACAAATAAGGTCTTGATGTTGGGCTTTATGAACGAAGAGGCTTATCAAAAGACATTGGAAACGAACAAGGTGGTCTTTTATAGCCGCACCAAGCAACGTTTGTGGATGAAAGGCGAGACAAGCGGAAACACTTTGCAAGTAGTTTCCATTACTCCCGATTGCGACAATGACACGTTGCTTATCAAAGCTATTCCGGCAGGTCCGGTTTGCCACACGGGTTCGGGAACTTGTTTTGGCGAAAAGAATGAAGAGGATATCATGTTCTTGAAATACCTGCAAAACTTCATCGAACGACGCCGAATGGAAATGCCGGAAGGTTCTTATACGACCTCTTTATTCCAAAAGGGCATAAACCGCATGGCACAGAAAGTGGGCGAAGAGGCTGTGGAAACCATCATAGAGGCGACAAACGGTTCGGAAGAGCGTTTAGTTTATGAAGGATCAGACTTGCTCTATCATCTGATTGTCTTGTTGACAAGCAAAGGTTTGCGGATAGAAGATTTGGCAAAGGAATTAAAAAAGCGTCACAGATAATGGGGAACAACATTTTGCTACAATTGGAACATGTGGGGATTTGCCGGAACGAGAATGTCGTCTTGCAAGATGCCTCATTTGCGTTGGACTCCGGTGAATTTGTTTATGTAATCGGCAAGGTCGGATCCGGAAAAAGTAGTTTGTTGAAGGCTCTTTATTGTGAAATTCCATTGCAGAGTGGCGAAGGCCGTTTATTGGGCTATGACCTAACACGGATGAAAAGGAAAGATATTCCTTATTTGCGCCGCAAATTGGGAATCGTGTTTCAAGACTTCCAACTGTTGACGGATCGTTCTGTCATCAAGAACCTGGAATTTGTATTGAAAGCTACTGGTTGGAGGAACAAGGCTGATATTGAAAGGCGCATTGATGAAGTCCTTAGCCAAGTCGGGATGCAAAACAAAGGCTATAAAATGCCTCATGAATTGTCGGGTGGCGAACAACAACGAGTCGTTATCGCGCGTGCCTTGCTGAACACGCCGGATATTATCTTGGCGGACGAGCCGACAGGGAATTTGGATCCGGAGACAAGCGGACAAATTGTCCAATTGTTGCACGATATATGCAAGAAAGGAACGGCAGTTATCATGACAACCCACAATTATACATTGGTGCATAATTATCCGGCACGAATTGTTAAATGTGAGAATGCTTGTCTTTACGATGTGGATAAATAAATTATTTATAACTTTGCAGCCACATCTTTGTTTAGAGAACGAGAATAAATTAATTATTAGGAATAAAAAATGAAAGTATTAAAGTTTGGCGGTACTTCCGTAGGATCAGCTCAGAGAATGAAGAATGTTGCGAAGCTGATTGTTGGCGAGAAGAATATCATCGTATTGTCAGCCATGTCCGGAACAACCAATTCATTGGTGGAGATTTCCGATTATTTGTATAAAAAGAATCCGGATGGAGCGAATGAGCTGATAAACCAGTTGGCCCGTAAATATTTTAACCATATCGAAGAGCTGTATAATACAGACGAATATAAGGTTAAAGCGCGTGAGCTGGTCACTTCCCATTTTGACCATATCCGTTCTTTTACAAAAGACTTGTTTACGCTGTTTGAGGAAAAAGAGATTTTGTCCCAAGGCGAATTGATTTCCACAGGCATGATGAACTTGTATCTGAATGAACAAGGAGTCAATTCTGTATTGCTGCCAGCCCTTGAATATATGCGCACCGACAAAAACGCAGAGCCGGATCCTGTTTATATCAAGGAACGTTTGCTTAAATTGCTGCAAGAAAACCCGGATGCTGATTTATATATCACACAAGGATATATTTGCCGGAATGCTTATGGAGAAGTGGACAATTTGCAGAGGGGAGGAAGTGATTATAGTGCTTCTTTGATTGGTGCGGCCATCAACGCTTCTGAAATCCAGATTTGGACAGATATTGACGGAATGCACAATAATGACCCTCGTATCGTGAAGGGCACTTCCCCGGTTCGCCACCTTCATTTTGAGGAGGCAGCAGAGTTGGCTTATTTCGGTGCGAAAATCCTGCATCCTACTTGTATTTTGCCCGCAAAGGTGAACAATATTCCTGTTCGTTTGTTAAATACTATGCAACCGGAAGCTTTCGGAACATTGATTTCTAATGAACTGGTCAAAGACCGAATCAAAGCAGTCGCTGCAAAAGACAATATTACTGCCATTAAGATAAAGAGTGGAAGAATGCTCCTTGCTACGGGTTTCTTGCGCAAGGTGTTTGAAATATTTGAAGTCTATCAGACTCCAATTGACATGATTACTACTTCCGAAGTTGGTGTGTCAGTCACTATCGACAACTGCAAGCGATTGGATGATATTGTGAATGACTTGAAGAAATATGGAACGGTGACAGTGGATGAAGACATGGTCATTGTTTGCGTTGTTGGTGATTTGGAATGGGACAATGTGGGCTTTGAAGCACAAATCGTCCAAGCGATGAAAGATGTTCCTGTCCGAATGATTTCTTATGGCGGTAGCAATTATAATGTCTCCTTGCTGATTAAAGCATCGGACAAGCAGCGTGCATTGCAAGCTTTGAGCGACCACTTGTTTAATAATAAATAATTATCCGAAAGGGTTATGCAAGGGTGTATTGTGCACCCGAAGCATAACCTTTTTTATGTGTAGAAATTCATTAATACTTGAATTATGTTAAAGGGAACATTTCCTATCGATAAATTTAAGCCATTGGAAACTCCATTCTATTATTATGACATGGAGCTTTTGCAAAAGATTTTGGATACAATCAAGGCGGAGACGGGCAAATATGGCTGCTTCCATGTGCATTATGCAGTCAAAGCCAATGCGAATCCTCGGATTTTGTCTCTGATTGCCTCGAATGGTTTGGGAGCGGACTGTGTAAGCGGAGGAGAAATACAAGCAGCATTGGATGCAGGCTTTCCTGCTGATAAAATTGTTTTTGCAGGAGTGGGCAAAGCCGATTGGGAAATCAATTTAGGCTTGGATAACGAGATATTCTGCTTTAACGTTGAATCATTGGCAGAGCTGCGTGTCATCAATGAGTTGGCAGGTTTGAAAGGCAAGATAGCCCGGATCGCTTTGCGTATTAATCCGGATGTGGACGCTCATACGCATGCAAAGATAACGACTGGATTGAAAGAGAATAAATTTGGCATTAATTGGAGTATGCTGAATAGTGTGCTGGATGAATTGGAGAACTTGCCTCATGTGCGTTTGATAGGCATCCATTGCCATATTGGTTCGCAAATCACAGATATGTCTGCTTTCCGTAATTTGGCAATCCGCATCAATGATATACAAGACGAATTGGACAAGCGCGGCTTTCATATTGAGAACTTGAATATGGGCGGAGGATTGGGCATAGATTATTATCATCCCAACCATTTGCCAATCCCGTCATTTGATAATTATTTTGCCGTTTTCTCTTCTTTGTTGAGACTTCGTGAAGGGCAGCAAGTCCATTTCGAGCCGGGACGTTCTGTTGTTGCTCAATGCGGGACATTGATATCGCGAGTCCTTTATGTCAAAGAGGGAGAAGTGAAGAAATTTGCCATTTTGGATGCCGGCTTCACGGATTTGATTCGTCCGGCCATGTATGATGCTTATCACCGCATAGAGAATATATCAAGTGATGAAGAGGTGGATTATTATGACGTGGTTGGTCCGATTTGTGAATCTTCCGATGTGTTTGGCAAAGATGTGGAATTGAATAAAGCGCACCGTGGTGACTTTATCGCTCTCCGCTCCGCAGGTGCTTATGGAGAAATCATGGCATCGCAGTATAATTGCCGGAAATTACCGAAAGCATATTATTCCGATCAAATTTAAACAGAAATGCATTTGTTGGAATTCAGCCAAATAGAATGGATATTGATGGGGACAACGGCGATGCTGTTCATTATCCTCCTGTTTTATTGCCTCTTCTTTTATAGTTCGCCTTTCCGGCGGAACAAACAAGAAGGAGTGATGAAGCGGAAATATGACAAGCTCCCACCGGTGTCTGTCATTTTATATTCTCAGGATGATGCCAAGCGGGTTGAAGAGCATTTGCCTGCATTTATGAACCAAGATTATCCCGACTTTGAGGTGATTGTGGTGGCAGATGAGGCAGGAGAAGAGTGTGCAAATGCCTTAAGCTTGATGAAAGGACAATATGAACGTTTGCGTATCTCATTTGTCCCGAACAAGGTGAAGTTTATTTGCCGGAAGAAACTGGCATTGACTTTGGGCATTAAGGCAGCGCACCATGATTTATTGCTTTTCTCAGACTTGGATGTGGAGCCGGTTGGCAAGGATTGGCTGAATGAAATGGTTGACAGTTATCAGAAGCAGACACAAATGGTCATTGGTGTCTCTTCTTATCCTTATATTCGTGGATGGAGAAACAAATTGATAGGGTTGAACAACTTGCGACATACATTGCAATTCCTCACCGCCGCTATTCATCATCATCCTTTTGATGGAACAGGCAAAAACCTTTCTTATACGAAATCCCTCTTTTTCCAGTATAAAGGATTCTATCACCAGTTGCATCTGAAAGTGGGAGATGATTCTTTGTTTATCGACGAGGCGGCGACAGCGGACAATTCCGCCGTTTGTTATGATGCCAAAGCTCTGGTGAAACGGGATGAGGTTCGCTCCATGAAAGAATGGACTCGAGAAAGAGGGGCAAAAATGGCTATCTGCGGATTGTCTAAGAACAAATATTATTATCTGTTTAAGATAGAGACATTCCTTTATCTGCTTTTTATTGCAGCAGAATTGGCTTTGTTGGGAATAGGAATAGCCTCTAACTATTTGCTTCTCCTGCTTGCCTGTTTGCTTATGCTCTTTTATTATGGGGCAAAGACAATGGTGTTTGTTCGCAGGGCTCGACTGCTGTCACAACAAATAAAGTGGTATAACTTTATGATTATAGACTTTGCGAATAATTTGTATGTGGCATATTTGACTCTCTTCTCTCGTTTTGTCAGAAAGAGAGACTATGTGTTTGTGGTTGAAAAGTAGAGAAGAGAGATTTAGAAGAAAAAAAGTGCAAAAACCTTGTGCATTTAAAAAATATCTTTACCTTTGCACTGTATTTAAGAAATGATGCACTGTCGGAGGTGCCATAGCTCAGTTGGTAGAGCAAAGGACTGAAAATCCTTGTGTCCCCGGTTCGATTCCTGGTGGCACCACTGAAAATCAAGCAGTTACAATCAAAAGTGACTGCTTTTTTTATGTCTTTTCGGTGGTTTTTCCCTTCAAATCCCATTATTTTCTGTGTTTTTCGTGTTGAGTTTGCAGAGGCATGTAAACCGAGATGTAAACCATGAGTGCTACAATCTGTATCGTATGTTACAAATCTAAAGTGTTGAAAAACAATGAATCACCGTTAATGTTACGCATCTGTAAAGATGGCAAACGGAAGTATGAAAGCATTGGAATCTCTCTTAATCCCAAATATTGGGACTTCAAAGCCAATAAACCTACTTCCAAATGTCCCAATAAAGAGTATATCGAAAAGGTGATTACAGAGAAAACGAAAGCCTATACAGATAAAATTCTGGAATTAAAGGCTATGGAAAGGGAGTTTACAGCAACCACTTTAGCGGAAAAAGTAAACAACCCCGTAAAACTGAAAACCGTTGGCGATGTCTTTTTAGACTATATGGAGAGGCTTTCAGCAGAGAAACGCACTGGATATATGCTTTCTATCAAACAGGTGTATAACTCGCTTATCAAGTTCAACAAACATCTGAATATCTATTTTCCAGATATTGATATGGCTTGGCTACGGAAATACGAAACTTGGCTACGCTCAAACAATATCAAAGAAAACACGATCGGTATTCGTTTCAGGACTTTAAGAGCGATCTATAATCTTGCTATTGAAGAAAACATTGTCAAAGCTGAATATTATCCTTTCAAAAAGTATAAAGTATCCAAGCTGCATGAAGAGACAGCCAAAAGAGCTATCACTAAAGAGGACATAAACAAGGTTCTTTCCTACAAGTCAAGTAATCCGTTTACGAGACTGCCTATCGACCTGTTTACTTTCTCTTACTTCATGGGTGGCATTAACTTCGTGGATATGGCATACCTTACAAAAGATAATATCATTGACAACCGTTTGATCTATTCCAGACGTAAAACAAGTAAGCTGATAAAGCTGCCATTACAGCCAAAAGCGATCGAACTGATCCATAAATATGCTGATCCAGACAATCCTTATCTGTTCCCTATCCTTTCCACGTTCCATAAAACAGAACAACAGCAAAGGAACAGGATTCATAAGGTAATTTCTAAAGTGAATGACCGTTTGAAAGCCATTGGCAAAGAATTAGACTTGCCTATAGACTTGACAACATACGTTGCCCGTCATAGTTTTGCCACATCATTAAAGAGATCAGGCGTGAATACCTCTTTAATCTGTGAGGCTTTAGGGCACAGTTCAGAGAGAGTAACCCAAATCTATCTGGACAGCTTCGGCAATGACCAGATGGAAGACGCAATGAAAAACCTACTCTAAACCAAAGAATCCTGTTTCCAGAAATGGGGACAGGATTCTTTTTTCTTTATTTTTGTGTGCAAACAAATAAAGACAAGAGAATGGCATACATCAATTTCCCTATTAAATTATTAAAGAAGATAGAGCCTCTGTTAGAGGAGTATTTCAATTATGAGCGTTCCATGTTTCACTTGGAGTTTGAAGAAACTCATAATATTTACATCCAAAATGGAAAATACTCAAAAGAACAGGAAGAAACTTATCTCGCTGTTCCATCCTTTAAGCAGAGCTATATTGAGACCTCTTTAAATACAGAGAAGATGTATGAAACAATGATGCAAGTTGGAAAAGCCATCATGTTGGATATTGGAGACTATGATTTCAACAAGATTCTCCAGATGTATTTTGATTTCGTGGATGAGGAATCTGTAACAGAAACAGATTGGAATATCGCTTATTCATTAGTCATGGTGGCTGCCATATACCATAAATATGTAAATTCTGATGGATTCTTTGATTTTCGTGATTTTCTGGTCAATGACTTGCAATCTGTTTATAACACTTTTGTTCGTCCAGATTTGTTGAAACTCTATGAAATGTTCCATGACAAGAAACAGATAAAAAGCAATACAATCCGTATTGAATACAACAATGAGGTTATCACTCTGGACAACTTTGATAATTGGTTTATGAACATGATTATTCCCTATCTGGATAAATATTTGGGTGTTTCCAGTCTGGAAGAGGCTCAAAAGGAACTGGAAGAAGATTATCCAACTAAAGGAAGAAAAGGAAGAAAGAAGAACAGCATAGTTGCAGACTGGATTTTATGGCAGACCTCCCAACTTTTGCAGCTCAGCTCTTTTGCAGAAACCAATGTTCAAATCAACAAAAGTCAAGCTGCATTTTTGTTGGATTACATGAAGTATTTAGGACTGATAGAAGAGGACAGCCAGAAAGATGATATGTTGAATCTTCGTGCCACTCTCAACAACTTGAAGAAAAACAATCCAAAATTCAGTTGGTGGAATATCCCCAAACAGAAAGAATCACCCAATAACCCATTTAATACTGATATTCATAGAGCTTGGTGATGTCATTTTTTGAATCTTCAAATTTAATCTAAACCGCTGTATAACTGTATTATAAATAATATACCAAAACTTCGCCTTATTTCTTTATAGGAATCGGGGCTGTCATACCCCCATCTTTGCAGTGTAAACAATAAAAATAATAACAATTAGAACCTACTGCTGTAAAGGTGAAGCACACTAAATTTATGATTAATGCAAATTCAAACAAAGAAGCAAACGAGGTTATGACAGTTGAAAAGGCTAACGAGTTATTAAAGGAGAAAAGACAATTCTTGTCAAATAATGCAGATGCGGAAGACAATATCAAGAAATCAGCAGAAGTTAATGTGAGAAAAGCGGAAAGAGGGTATCTTGAAGCACTTAAAAAGGTGGAACTTCCAACTACACAGGTGATATTCTGGGACTTGACAAATGAGACAGAAGAACAAGTAACAATCACGAAAAGACAAAGTGAAATCATTATAGCTACATCTGATTACAGCATGTCTGTTGCCAAAACTAATATTGAATTAGGCAAGGGGTTGATAACCAATGATAAGTTTGAGAAAGTCCCCCTTTATGTAACAGATGCCGACTTGTTCTATGATGCGGATATTACGCTGAAAGACCTGAACGGAAACATAGTGAAAAAAGGAACTCCCAATGTCTATGTTCCAGTGGATTCCGCAAACGGTTATTGGCAATGGGCTACTTATCATGAGTATAACTTAAATGCCATTGTAAAAGAGGAGAAACAATTGGTTATAGAGAATGTACAAGTTAAACGGTTTGATTCTTTGCAAGAGTTTGCCCAATACAGGGGAGTGAACAATGTACTAAGCCGTGGTTTTAACGGATTGGAAAAAGCAGGTAACGCAGCTTTGGCTACACAACATGAGTTATTCAATAAAGTGTTCCAAAAGGCTGTTGAGTTAAAAGCGAATATCAGTGTTGTTACCAAATACTACAATTTCGGTAAGACAATAAAACCGAAAGTATGGAACAGTGCCATATTAGGTATAGTGGAAGAGAACTTTATTGAATATGACTTGGAGATTGGCGATGAGATAGTCGAAACCCTGCAAAATATGGACTTCACAGATAAAACTATCAAGAACCGCTATCTGATTGACGCTATTACCCGATTTGCTAACTATAAACCACAGGGTAAAGAAAAGATGATTGGAATCGCAGAAACCATTAGCACGATCAAGTCATTAAGCAGCGAAAGCGTAAGAATAATCAATATGGTAACATCTGACCATATAAACGTAATCTATACTGAGCTATTTACCCAATATCTAAATGGCAAAGGTCTCTTAAATAAAGAACAAGCCGCATAAATCACGCACAAAAGAACTCATGTGACAGGTGAGTTCCCATACCCAAAATTTCGGGGTTCGGTCTCAATCCGAACCCTGTCTCTCAAATATCCAGAGGCTTCACCCAAGTAAAAGGATAGACTGCCAATTTTGATTGAAGCGGATAATAAACTACTATTTCTCTTACTTGGTTACAGCCCAAAGGAAAATCAGAGAATAAGGCTTACCTATGGTTTGCGTTTTCCTTTTCAGGGGATTTTTGGTGACTGGCTATATAAAAGTAAAATCTTCCAAAAATCCCCTGAAACTGGAACAAGTAAGAGATAGACATCCATAAATAGCCCTATTCTTCTTACTTGGATAGTCTCAACCCAAATAAAAGAGAAATGGGCACTTCCATTTCTGAAAGCACCCATAATATTATCATGGCATAACGAATGTATATTCTTCTTTACTTGGTGAATCCATCTGAATGTTCAGCATTTTGGCTATATAGTTCAGGCTATAGATATGATCCTCTTTCACCTTGTCAAGCCGTCTGTTTAAAGCGTTTTTCAAATAGTCATCCACAAAATGATTCATGATTTTGCGAATCACCTGTCCGTCATATCTGGGAGGATATATATCATGATCCAGACAGCAGGAACGGATAATATCATATTGTTCCACATAGATACCGTGTTCTTCCGTATTCAGGTCTGGAATATCCAAACCATCACCAAGTAAGATGTTAGAATCCATGATTGTATGTCTGATCGTGGATTTCCCCTCGTACCTCACTTTATCGTCCGTTATCAAGCCGTAATCAATGGCTTTCTGGTGCAACCCGTTTTTGCCTTTCAGGGTGGAATAGCCAACTTTCAATTTATTGGAGATTTCCAACAGGTTATAAAAGCAGGTATTTGTACCATTCAAGCATAAGCATTTAAGCAACAGGACATACCCTATTACACCTACAGGAATATCCTTTTCCAACAGTTCCTTGCGAATCGTGAAATAGTTGGAATCTGGCACATTGAGCAAATACTCATTCTGCCTTCTGGGTAATCCGTCCTCATTCTTGAAATAACGTGTCACGCTGGATCGTATGAATCCAACCTTTTTGAAAACGGGAATATAGTCTTGTATCTTACTTGGTGAACACTGGCAATAGTCAGCGAGAGTATCTTGGTGTATATGGGATTCACCTGTTACGAAATCCGACTTGAAAGAGAAACAGGCGGCTACATAGGCTTGGTTATGGTTGAGTTTAAGGAAAATATTCTTGTCTAAGTTTCTGTAATTCATATTAGATATGTTAAAATGAGATTCAATTACGGTTTATCTGCACTACACCCATTTAGCCTTCTTCTGGAAGGAGGCTAAATCTGGTATTAGGTTTTAGTGAAAAACGCAATAGGTTCTTAGTAACAGTGTTACTTTTAGCCTTTGCCAAGATGTTAAAATTAGCCTTCTGTCTTCTCTGGCTTTATAGGGGAGTTTTCCCTGTTGATGGGGATCAGGATATTCAGTTCCATCAGTTTCTTGTATTGTGAACAATTTATATTCAATGCTTTCTTGCACTCTAATCTGTTATTGAAAATTCGGTTGTTTGGCGTGTATAATACCATATTCGAGAAATTGGATTTATGGAAGGACAAAATTCATTTACTTATTAAATATAAAAACAAGAATTGTCCTTACGGTTTGGATAAGAAACAAGTGATCTGGGAACTTGGAAGTATATCTGAAATGGATTTTATTTTTATCTTATTGATATATACAAAGATACAAATAAATAACCATCTAAAAAAGTAAACTGCCAAGAACTTGAAAAAGAGAGAAGAACGATACTTCCTGTTTGATTTTTCCAATTGAACACGTATCTTTGTGGAAACAATGCAGATAAAGAATTGTATATGGAACGAACTTATATTAATGAATTTCACAAGCAATGGATAGAAACAACCCTGCAATCAATCGAATCTTGGAAGAAGCAGCCGATCTCGTTGGAAGATGTAAAGAGACAGCAGGAAATGTTGAACCAACAGAGGGCTATAAGGGAAGGCAGATTGAAAGATTAAAACAATTTGCCACTATTCATAATTTATGGATAAACCTACACGCATTATCATTTACATTTCTTAGTAAAGGTGGTGAGAATGAGGTGTTTTATGATGGCATGTTATCTGTCGTCAAACTAAATAATTTTGATTATGCTGGTGACGATCTCACTAATTTCTTTATAAGGGTTGAAGCCCACAATCTCTTTTTTAGCAATATCCCATACGAAATGATAGGATTTGCCTATAACAGCCAAAACGAATTTTGTGCGGTGCTTGTCCAACCGTACGTTAGAGCAAAAAGGGAAGCTACAGAAAGTGAGATTCAACACTATATGGAATCTTTAGGGTTTATAATGGACTATCCAGATGAATACCATAACGAACAATACGAAATATTTGATGCCGTTCCTAATAACGTTTTATATGGGATTGATGGACAACTTTATTTTATAGACACACAAATCAGATTGAGATAATCTCCTATACATTATTATATATTCCTTTTACTTGGGTAACGTCAAAGAGTAAGCCAAACCAAGTATATCCTATGCGTTCATAAGTCCACAACTTTAAAACACCCCTCCATGTATGAGAAGGAAAAAGGAATATCCTACGTAAAAGCCTACAGGATCAGCCGATCACGATTTCATGTTCAGACGGGTACACTACCATTCAATCCAGAATAGAATATATTTAGCTGATTGAATCTACTGTCTGACATTGAAAAGATAGGCTATATCTCTTACTTGGTGGTATTCCTTTCATTCTTGCAAATCCGTAATTCATAATCAATTAACTTATTAAACTACAAACGTATGGAAGGAATGTATAAGGTATGTGACGTTAAATTGACGTACAACACGAAAGTAAAGAGTTCGGAAAGGGCTGTCATCAAGGATTCCAACAGTGCTTATTCCTTATTAATGAATCATATATATGATTCTGAGACAATCCAATATAGGGAATATATGAAACTGATCCTGTTGAACAACGCTAAAAGGGTATTGGGGTTTGTGCATATATCAGAAGGTGGATTGGATTCAACATCTGCCGATATACGAATCATTATGCAGGCTGCGATATTGGGAAACGCCTCTGCAATGATCCTTAGCCACAATCATCCATCTGGGAATAAACAACCAAGCAACCAAGACGATTTATTAACGGACAGGGTGAAAAAGGCTGCAAAACTATTTGATATTCAGTTGTTGGATCATATAATAGTTACAGATAGCGGATATTACTCTTATTTGGATGAAGGGAGGATATTATGAAGTGGTTGGCTTTCTTGGTGGTTCTTTTTTGTTTGATTGGGAATCCTGATTTATATCCAATCATAGCAGCACTTTTTCTTTTGTTTTATGGCTGTTTGTTTCTCTTTTTCTGGATAAGAGAAAAATTCAAGGATAAGTGAAGATTTTTCATTCTCTTACTTGGTTGATGTATAAACACTTTTCGTACCTTTGTGGCAATTCTACACGTTTATAGCGTTGAACCTCTGTGGAAGGACATAAATTAACGCAAAGGTGTTATTGAAATTATCTTCTATTATCAAATCTCGCAAATTTGAAAATGGTACGAAGGTGATAGCAATAGCACCCGCATCATTTGATATATACTTATCTGTGAGGATAAATTATATACAAAACTGGTGTGGGTTGCTGTTGCTTTATCCGTACCATGGGCAATGCGAGAGCCTGATAATAGGATAAAGCAAATACAGTTCCCACACCTTTTTTATTATTTCACTTTCCGTAGGGGAACAAGGAATTGTAATTGTTTTTACTGATGAAAACTGATTTTGTCAATTGGGAGGAAAAAGAACAATGCTTTTATAATCAATATAATAGATTTTTTCATGATTGCAAAGATAATGATGTGGATAGCCTTTTCAATGCAACGGTGGTTCCACACGCATTCAAATTAAATATTGGATGTTGTTTCTTCTATTTTGTGTTTACTGAAAAAAAACAATGGCTGAAATTGATATATAGAGAAGGTACTTTTGATATTAATAAATATAGAAATACATATCTTTACGACTTTGTGTATAGGTTGAAATTAAACAATTTATATCTGTGCGATGAGTTTCATTGTGGCACTGGTGGTTTTGATACTTGGTGGCGAAAATTAAATAATGACTATTATAACAATGGTATATATAGTGATTATCTTGAATTTTGTAAAATAAAAAGTTTTGAAAGTTCCATAGAACATTCAGATATGCGCAGAATACTAACTTTAAAAGCTATACCTTCGTATATCATGCAGCCATTGATATTACCTAAAGAAGATTTTGTTTTTAGTCAAAAGGAAATTTACTATATGGATATTTTGAAAAAATCGACAGGACTTTTCTTTTTAAAGAATTGGAATTATAATTCACAAATTCGAGAATACTATTTCCTTTCATCAGGAGAATATAGTACGGGGACTTTGCTGCAAATATTAAATGAGAAATATAGTTATGGCATACTGAATATAGATAAATTAAATGAGCGAGAAATTAATTGTTTAGATGAAATGAGAATCTATAGATTTATGTTTGATAATAATCGATGTGTTGTGGAAAAATACAATTGGGGGAATTATTATTCATTTGATTCTAATAGAAAGTCATGCAGATTGACAAAAAAGAATGATGATATAATTGAATATTCTAATTATTTTGAATCATATATTGCTGGTTGTTTGATTTTTAATATGGAAATCTTTCACAAAGATGATAAATGTTATGATGGTATAATTACCAAAGTAATAGATGAGTCAATCAATGGAGTTGACACAGATTGTTCTTATAAAACCATGAGCTTAGAAAGTCCAATAAATCATTGGCATTTTAATTCGTATCTTGATAAAAAATATTTCATTTGTTCTCATCTAATAGAAATGGCAGACAGAAATAGCCTTTATTATTCTTTAAAAAGTCGCATACATCAAAATAAATATCACACTCTATTGTGCTTCTTAGATAGTTGTAATAAGCAAAATTTAAATTCAATATCTGATAATACGTTTATTAACTTGACAAATTTTGAAATATCAAATGTGTTGCATAAATATATTAAATCAAATAAAAGGTTAATAGAAGAATTCGGACATGATTCCATTGATGATCTATATGATGCAATATTATATCCTAATTCACTCAAGTTCGATTATGAATACAATGAGTATGAAGATAATGAATACGCAAGTCCAGAAAAGTGTAAATCAGAAGATGCTTATCATAGATATGATCTGAATCGCAGTTTTAGAAATGAGTTAATTCATAGAGTGTTTTATGATGATAGATGCGGATATAGATTTGAATAAGAAAAATTTTAATTAGAGAAGGATATTTGTATGAAACACATAGCATTCCTATTTCTTTTACTTGTGATTATAACAAGTTGCCAAAGAAATGAACTTCAAACAATTTCAAAAGAGATTCTATCTAAAGAACTGACAGAAGTACAAGCTGATTCAGGCTTAGCAATCCTGATAAAAGATAATGAGATTGCAGCCAAAGTAAATCTCATATCGGATAATGGAATATATAAAGAAGATGATGAACAATCTTTCCAGACTAAAAGGGATATGGGTACATTGCTTTCTACAGCCTGTATGATGGCTGCATTGGATTGTATATCTCCTACTGATACGGTGGATGTTGGAGCAGGTATTTATCTGAAAGATGGAAAAGAAATAAGAGATCATAATGCGGATAAGGGAGGATATGGAGTATTGACAGCGGAACAAGTGATTGCATACGATTCTAAGATAGGAATTACAAAGATCATGGAGCGATGTAACCAAGTAAAAGATAACCTATCCAAGATGGGATTTTCTTTGCATGTTTCACCTATGGAAATAGCCACATTTTACAATCGGATAGCTAACGAAGATATTACTTTGTGTTCTGAGAAGGAAATGAATGAGATTTGGGATATGTCATTCAAAGTCATTTTAGAAGGGACAGGTAAAAGTATCTTTTTAGAAGATGTCCCGTTGGCAGGTAAAACTGGATATTCAGAGCAGGATGGAAAGAAAGAGGTTTCTTGCTGTACCTTCTTTAATGTGGATGGTTCTTTATATACTTGTTTGGTTATTATCTCCAATCCGAAACAAGGTTATCCGTCTGGTGGTGTAATGGCAGGAAAAGTAATTAAGGGGATAGTTAAATATATACATTAACAGTTATGCTGAATAAACTCAAACATTTATTGGGGTATAAAAAGAATAAAGGATTGGGGATAAACGATATTACCCCAACAGAAAAGATGCAGATCGCTCCTAAAGATAGGATTGATTTGATCCACTTTTTTAGAAATGAACTACCAGATAATAAAGGTCGCTATCACAGAGATATTCTACAATTAAATCATGAGCAGATAGAATATTATCACGATTTTATACAATGGATTCTACCTACTATTGACGAAAGCCAGTTTCATCCGGAAGCTCCAACCATTGATGAACATTTTAAGGAACAATTGCAACATGACGATTTGGCAAAATCTAATTATTGCAAAACCTGTCAATTATATTTGAATTATATAGGATTCCATTGTGACAAAGGAGTGATTCAATGTCAGATCACAGGACGGCTTTACGAGTTGCCGTTCCACAATCAATTAAGGATTACCCGTATGCTAAATTCTCTCAATCAAGTGGGAAATAATCAATGCTCAACCAATCTATATCATGCTATTATGAGTGAAATTAAGCCTGATTCTGACAAAATTAATAACAATACATTAGACTATTGGGCGAAAACGCAAAGAATAAATAGAAACTGCAACATTCTTATAGGAGCAATCGCAGGGGATATAATAGGCTCAATTTATGAGTTTAACCCCATAAAATCAATAGACTTCCCTCTATTCAAAGAGTATTCCAGATTTACAGATGATACTGTAATGACTGTTGCCTATGCAGATTGGTTATTGACAGGTGATAGTTTGTTGGGTATTATGCAAGAATTTGGGAATAATTACAGAGCAGCAGGATATGGTTTTTTGTTCGGAGATTGGCTAACATCTAACAATCCTCAGCCATATAATAGTTTTGGAAATGGTTCAGCCATGCGTGTTAGTCCTGTTGGATGGGCGTTTGATACGTTGGAAGAGACTTTGGAGAAAGCCAAAGAGAGTGCAGAAATTACCCATAACCATCCAGAAGGGATCAAGGGCGCGCAGGCTGTCGCTGCTTGTATTTATTTGGCAAGAACAGGTAAATCAAAGTTAGAGATTAAAGAATATATAGAATCTACTTTTGGTTATGATTTGAGCAGAAGTTGTGAAGAAATACGACCTGGTTATGTTTTTTCTGGAAGTTGTCAAGGTACGGTTCCTGAATCCATCATAGCTTTTTTGGAGAGTACAAGTTTTGAGAACGCAATTCGTTTGGCTGTTTCTTTGGGAGGTGATGCGGATACGATGGGTGCTATTACTGGAAGTATAGCAGAAGCATATTATAAAAATGTACCTGACTATATAAAAGAAGAAGTTCTTAAACGATTACCAGAAGAGTTTATCAACATTATGGAAAAGTTCTACAAGAGATTTGTTATGGAAAATGACGATAAGTTTTCTAATAAAAACAAATCTAACTAATAGCTAAAGGATTATCCGTCTGGTCGGGTAATTTAAAGAGACAAAATAGAAAGGATTTGAAAATGATAATTATCTATCTTGTTGTTCTGATTTTTATTGTATGTATCTTAAATAATTAAAGGAATAATAGCTATGTTTAAAAGTTTATTCAAAAAAGATTCAAGAAAGGAAGGAATAGATTTTGATAAATTGAATTGGAATATTTTCCTTAAAAATGAAGCGAAGTTTCAGTATCAAAAACATCAAGTAAAACGGGCTTCATTGGATGATAAAATGACATTGGGGTATATTTTAGGAAATATCTTGGATGTGGATAAGAAAGACATATCTAAGATGTGTGTTGTATTGAAAGACAGGTCAAGAGAGATAAAAACTTCTATTATAGAAGAGAGTGATGCTATTTGGAATTATGATTTGTTTTCTACCATTGTTCTTCAACATGAAGATGGAAATTGGGGATTTAAGCAAGGACAGAATACAGTGCTGGTCATTGGATATAAACCTTCTCATTTGGTAACAGCGGAAGAACATGACCAATCTATCTTGTGTTATGACAATTCCATTATTATCTTTTTGAGGGGATTGATAGGAGAAAGAAGTACTTGGTATGCAAGAGCTTCTGTAATGATACCCAATTTTAATAATGATGATGACGATTTGCAGACTCAATTTTCAAAAAATGCACCACAAGTAACCACTTTTGTGTTGGCTTTTGATGCAGAATCTCCAGAAGAAAAGCAGGAGAAGTTTGAGAAAATACGGCTATCATTAGAAGAAAAAGTAAAGAAAAATGAAGAGTTGGATGAAGATGAGAGTATACTATTGAAAGGTATTACTTATAATGCCTCATTGGGGGAAAACTTCGGACATGGAAAATGGCTGTTTGAAAGTAACCGTTTTACAGATGCGCTTATTCCATTCTTGAAAGTTTTCGAAAACCTCAAAATGAAATATTATGATGGGAATGAACAGCTGAGAGAAATATTTTTCAATACTTGTTATTATATTGGTTTCTGTTTTAATGAATTAGGAAAATATGATAAAGCATTCTTTTATTTGGATATAGCAAGAATGTCAGAGAAGCCCAGATATAAAATTGAATATATCAATTCGTTGGTAAATAGTGGAGACATGAGAGCTTTATCCTATGTTGATTCTGAAATAGATGAAATTAGAGCCAAGAATGAAAAATTGGATGAGGAAGATGTTTTCTATTATCGTTTCCTATATCGTCGTCTTGCTTACTTGTATATTGAATATAAGATGTTTGATGAAGCAAAGAACCTATTGGAGCAAATGAAAGAGAATGAATTGGATAGGGATTTTGCAATAGGAGAATTGGAATATTTGGAAGAGGTAAAGGGAGGAGAAATAAAATAGGAATGTCGATAAACCAAATAAAAATTTGGAGTGGTAAATTTTTTTTTGAAGGGCTATAAAGCGGATTTTCCTGAAAATCTTACCACTTGAATTTTATAAAATTTGAGAAATGGAAAAGATGATGATTGACAAAGCAGGTATTTTTCTCACAATAGGCACAACATATAGTGATGCCTTAGAAAGGCTTATCGATCAATTAACAGGAGAGCAACCTTCTGATTATTTCATTCTTAGTCTTGAGATTCTATTGGGTATAGCCTATTTAGTGGGTACAATATATATTTTTAAATACATAATATCTGAATTAAAAACAAATATCGGAGGTATGTTCGGAAAATTATTCAGAAAAGATAAAAAAGATACGGCTAACGACAGTAAAGAACTTATTATTCAAGTCTTAAAAAACATGGGATGCCCCATAATTTCAAAAGATTCAACTATCAAGTTTAAATACAGTGGAAAAGAGTTTATCGCAAATCCATTCCATCCATCTTTTATATGGGTATTTGGTCATCTTGGATATATTAATTTGACTGATTCAGAGGAGGAAATTCAAATGCTGAAAGAAGCTGTAAATGATTTGAACCAAGAATGTTATTTCCTGTCTTATACTTAGGGTTTGCTAATTAATAGCAAGTGGTTGATTGATAATAAATTAGCGTGTCAAA
>OIXQ01000141.1_pt1 | contig 35893 bp, 26 predicted proteins | sample 1587791 | NCBI WGS metagenome assembly OIXQ01 (sample SAMN03283273) | human gut metagenome | biome: human-associated habitat; material: feces | host: Homo sapiens | place: Peru | collected 2012
CGGGCACGGACTTGTCGCAGCTGGCGATGAACACGCCGCCGTCGTAGACGCTGGCGTTTGCCTGTGCTTCCACCAGATTCACGATAGCGTCACGGTGGGGCAGCGAGTAGTTGATGCCGTCATGACCCTGTGCGATGCCATCGCACATATCGGTGGCAAAGTAGCGGGCAGCCTTGCCGCCGTTGTCGTTGACGGCCTGTACCGCTTCCTTTACAAACTGGTCCAGATGCGCGCTGCCGGGGTGGCTGTCACCAAAGGTGCTCTCCACCATGATCTGCGGCTTGGCAAGGTCTTCGACCTTCCATCCCATGCCCATCTTCAGCGGGTCATTTTCCGGTGCCAGTGTGCGGACTTCCTGTGAACGCAGCTCCATAATTCTTACCTCCAAAATGCTCTCTCGTTTTGTCCTTTATCCGTCGGACATCTTACGGCTTTATTGTAATCCGGCAGATGTCTTTTTGCAAGTTGTCACCGATACGTCCCACTATCTGCTCAAAAAATCTGGGATACATCTATCATTCCGTCCAATTTTCCGGGATACATCATCCAAAATACTCCTTTCCAGCGTTTTTTCACTCAATTCGTTTCAAAAAGTCATCAGATGACTTTGACGATAAAAAAGCCCTGCACAGATTTTTCCGTGCAGGGTGTTCTGTTACTTCACGAATTGTGCCATCCCAACCGTCCCGTCGTCCGGGTCTTCGCCGTCGTAGACCTTTTTGATGTAGGTACGGTTGAAGTTCAAGTGCATCACCATGGCCGACTTTGCCCCGATGGGGTCATGGTTTGCAATCGCTTCCACGATCATCCGATGGGTCATAATGGTTTCATCGATGAGTTTTTTGTGCGTAACATTCACAAACATCATAACAGCGGTATCAATAATCGGAATCAGCTGCTCCACCACCAGATTCTTGCTGCTCTCGGCAATGCAGGTGTGAAACGCAATGTCATCTTCAATGTAGCGGTCGCCGTCGTGAATTTTCAGTTCGACCCGCTCGCACAGCCGCCGCAGACGCTCAATGTCCTCGTCGGTCGCGTTCTGCGCCGCCATCTCTGCAATGCCCGGTTCCAGCAAAAGGCGGAGGTTCACTAAATCGAGCGCCAGCTGGTTCTTATCCTTTACGGAGCGCAGGCCCAGCGGGTCAGACAGGCCCTTGGTCGTCGTTACCACATACGTCCCCGATCCGCGCCGCACTTCCACGATGCCCTTGCTGGACAGCAGCTTGACCGCCTCCCGGATGGTACTGCGGCCTACCCCAAACTTTTCGCCCAGCTCGAACTCGTTCGGCAGTTTTGCACCCGGTTCAATAGGAGTATCCAGAATGTAATGGTAAATCTGATCTTCAACCTGTTCGGCCAGAAGTTTGTTTTTCAAGTGTGAAAACTCACTCATATCCATTCCCCGCTTTTGAGAAATTTTTCCTTCATTTTCCGGTTTCCTTTTTGATTTTCGGGTGGACATTCGCTTTGCTCAACCCGCAGACCACTTCAATATGCTCGCTGTTCGGGAACATATCGACCGGCGTGAAGCTCTCGGCGCGGTAGCCTTTTTTCGTCAGAAGAGCAAGGTCGCGGGCCATCGTCTCGGGGTTGCAGCTGACATAGACCACCCGCTTGGGGGCCATGCGAGCAACGCTTTCGATGAACTGCGGGGTCGAGCCTTCGCGGGGCGGGTCCATGAAGATGACATCGGCCCGCTCTCCGGCGGCGGCCGCCTCGCTGATCCACGCGGTGGCGTCGGCGGAGAAGAAGCGGGCGTTCTTCACGCCGTTGTGCTTGGCGTTGCCGATGGCGTCCCGGACCGCGTCGCGGTTCAGCTCTACGCCCACCACCTGCTTTGCCTTGCCGGCGGCGGTCAGGCCGATGGTGCCGATGCCGCAGTAGGCATCCAGAACGACTTCCCTGCCGGTCAGCTGAGCGGCATCCACGGCCAGCCCATACAGCACCGCCGTTTGGACCGGGTTCACCTGATAGAAACTGCGGGGGCTGAGGGCATACGTCTTGCCGCAAAGCTCGTCCAGAATGAATCCCTTTCCGTAAAGGACCTTTTCCTGTTCGCCCAGCACAACGCTGGTCCGGCGGGGGTTGAAGTTCTGCACGACGGTCGTGACCGGGACATGCCGCTTTTCCGTTTCGGCCAGCAGGGCGCGGACGAAATTCTTTGCTCCCGGCAGGACGGGCTGGGCCGTGACGAGGACCACCATCACCTGTCCGGTCGCCACGCCCCGGCGCAGCAGACAGTGCCGGAGCAGTCCGGTCCCCTTGTCCTCGTTGTAGGGCTGATACCGGCAGGACGATGCCGCCGCACGGACAGCGTCCAGCACCGTATCCAGCACCTCATCTTCCAGCAGACAGTGCTCTACCGGGAGCACCTTGTGGGTCCCGGCGGCGTAGATGCCGGAGGTGAGTTTTCCACCAGCCCCGGCGGCAAAGGTGGAGATCACCTTATTGCGGTAGTGATACGGCTCCTTCATGCCGCGGATGGCGTTCACCGGGCCGTACTTGCCCAGCAGAGCGCGGACTTTCTTTTCCTTGTAGGCCAGCTGTTCGGCATAGTCCATTTCCAGCAGCGGACAGCCGCCGCAGTTCTTCGCGCGATTTTTGCAGTTCATTGAATGCTCCTAACTCTCTTCATTTTCCGGAAGCCTCTCCGTCTCGCATTCGCTCGACAGGCTCCCTTTCACCCATACGGGTCATACAGATCATATTCTTCGGCTTCGGCGTGCTTTTCTTCCAGAACCGCCATCGCCTGTTCCAGCTGGCTCTGCGAGCAGCCGCTCTCGCTGACCAGCGCGCGGACGGCCTCGGCCACATCGCCGCCGAACACCGTATCGAGCCGCTGGCGCATGGTCCACACGCCGTAGGCACGCTTGGTGATGGTCGGCGTGTAGGTGTTGCGGTTCTGATCCTTGCCGCTCTTCACCCAGCCCTTTGCTTCCAGCCGATAGAGAAAGTTCAGCACGGTGGCGGCGGCCCAGCCTTTTTCGGCCAGTTTTTCGCCGATATCCCGCCGGGAAGCGGGCGGGCGGCAGCTCCACACGGCCAAAAGGACTTGTTCTTCCGCCGCCGAGAGCGGTTTCAGGCTGTCAGGGATGCCATACATGGCGGTTTTCACCTTCTTTTTTGTTTTTACATTTGTCTTTGTTATGCTCAGTATACCAATTTTTCCGCAGTTTCACAAGAGCTGTTTTTCAGCTCTCATGCGGGTTTTCAAGGCTTATTTTACAATCGTCTTTGTTTTTGTTTTTCTGTCAAGGACATTTGTGTGTTCTGTGCTTTCAGTGGGGACGATCCTGCCGCAACTTTGTGCAAAGATGCTCTTGTTTTCGCACCCTCAAAACCATTATACTACGGACAAATCCAGAGCACAACGCCGCAGCGTTTCGGCGGCGTTCCGATAGGAAAGGGAGAGTTTCATTATGGCACGAGTTTACAACTTCAGCGCAGGTCCCAGCATGCTGCCCGAAAAGGTCCTCAAACAGGCCCAGGCCGAACTGCTCGAATACGGCGACAGCGGCCAGAGCGTGATGGAGATGAGCCACCGCAGCAAGTGGTTCGACGCCATCATCACTGACACCGAAGCCACTCTGCGCCGGGTCATGAACATCCCGGACAACTACAAGGTCGGTTTCTTTCAGGGCGGCGCGACCCAGCAGTTCGCAATGGTCCCGCTGAACTTCATGACCACCGGCAAGGCGGATTACCTTGTCACCGGCAACTTCTCGAATCTGGCCGCCAAGGAAGCCGCCAAGTTCGGCGAAGCCAAGATCGTGGCGTCCAGCAAGGACAAGAACTTCACCTACATCCCGGACGTCAACGCCATCGACTATGACAAAGACGCCAGCTACATTCACATCTGCCAGAACAACACCATCTTCGGCACGCAGTATGTCGAAGTCCCACAGGTGGAGGGCATCCCTCTGGTGGCCGACATGAGCTCGATGATCCTGTCGAAGCCGGTCGATGTGACCAAGTACGGCTGCATCTACTTCGGCGTTCAGAAGAACGTCGCCCCAGCCGGCATGGCCATCGCCATCGTCCGCGACGATCTGCTGGGCCACGCAGCCGACACCGTGCCCACCATGATGAACTACACCACCCTGCTGGCAAAAGACAGCATGTACAACACGCCTCCCTGCTGGTGCATCTACATGACCGGTCTGGTGCTGAAGTATCTGGAAAATGACATCGGCGGCTTGGAGAACATGCAGAAGATCAATGAAGCCAAGGCCAAGGTCCTGTATGATTATCTGGATGGTCAGGACTTCTTCAACAACCCCGTCGAGCACCGCTATCGCAGCACGATGAACGTCACTTTCACCAGCCCCAACGCCGACATGGACAAGAAGTTCTGCGCCGAGGCTGCCGAGGCCGGTTTCGTCAACCTGAAGGGCCACCGTCTGGTGGGCGGCATGCGCGCTTCCATCTACAACGCGATGCCCGCCGAAGGCATCGATAAGCTGGTCGATTTCATGGAGAAGTTCCGCAAGAACAATGCGTAAACCTCTCAGTCTTGCTTCTGCGAGAATCAGAAACAACCAGGCCTCGTTTTTCATCCAATGTTTGCATGACAGAAGGGAATCTCTTTTATGTTTACGATAAAAACACTCAACGCCATCAGCCCGGTGGGGCTGGCCAAGCTGCCCAAGAATCTGTTTGACGTCTCGGTGGATGCCGACGCGCCGGACGGCATTCTGGTCCGCAGCGCCGATCTGCTGAACACCACCTTCAACGACAATTTGCTGGCCATCGCCCGTGCGGGTGCTGGCGTCAATAATATCCCGCTGGACCGCTGCAGCGAGCAGGGCATCGTCGTGTTCAACACGCCGGGTGCAAACGCCAACGCTGTGGCCGAGCTGGTCATCGGAATGCTCATCGCGGGCAGCCGCAACGTGCCCGCCGCCGCCCAGTGGACGCAGGGCCTTGCGGGCGACCCCGCCATGGCCAAGAGCGTGGAAAAGGGCAAAAAGCAGTTCGTGGGCAACGAGATCAAGGGCAAGACCCTTGGCGTCATCGGTCTGGGTGCCATCGGTTCCCGGGTGGCAAACTGCGCCATCGAGCTGGGCATGGAGGTCTACGGCTACGACCCCTATATCTCCATCGACGCCGCATGGAATCTGAGCAGCCAAGTCCACCACTGTGTCAACCTGAACGACATGCTGCCGCTCTGCGACTACATCACCATCCATGTGCCCTATCTGCCCACCACCAAGGACACCATCAACGCACAGACGCTGTCCCTGTGCAAGGACGGCGTGAAGATCCTGAACTACGCCCGCGGCGAGCTGGTGAACACCCCCGCCCTGCTGGACGCAATGGAGACGGGCAAAGTTTCCGCTTACATGACCGACTTCCCCAACGAAGCCATTCTGGGCAAACCCGGCATCATCTGCACCCCGCATCTGGGCGCTTCCACGCCGGAAGCCGAGGACAACTGCGCCGTCATGGCCGCGCAGGAGATCAGCGACTACCTCAAGAACGGCAACATCACCCACTCGGTGAACCTGCCCGAGGTCGTCCAGCCCCGTGCCGGCGGCAAGCGCATCTGCATCATCCACAAGAACGAACCGGGCATGATCAGCCAGATCACCGCCCTGACCACGGAAGCTGGACTGAACATCGAAAATATGGTCAACAAGAGCAAGAAGAACATGGCCTATACCATGCTGGACGCCACCGGTGCGGTCAACAGCGCACTGGCCGACAAGCTGGCCGCGATCCCTGCGGTCATCCGGGTCCGCATCCTGTAACGAAAAGATCCTCCGTTTCCTATCCCTGACCCGCTGCCGTGCAGCACAGAAAAGCCTGAAGCTCTCCTCCCAGAAGCTTCAGGCTTTTTTGTTTGTCATCCCACTTGTTCGAACAGCACGGTCCGGCCGTTTTCGCGGTCGGCCTTCATCGCAAAGCGGACCGAATCCGCGCCCGTCATCGGGTCCACGATCCCCAGTGTGATCCGCCGTTCGCTGCCCCAGCAAAACGGCCGGTCTACGCCGGGAAGCGCGGCGTTCACGGTCCGGCTCTCTCCGGGAAGAAGAGTCTTTAAGTCAAAGTCCAGCGGAATGGTCTCCAGCGTTCTGCCGCCCTCTTCCAGATAGATCTGCACCGGCCAGTCCCAGTAAAACGGGGCCGTTCCGTCGTTGCAGAAGGTCAACGTCAGCACCACGCCCGCGCCGGTGCGCTTCAAGCTGGCCCGCTTCACCCGCAGCCGGTAGCCGAGGGCTTTCTGCACCGTTTCGTATCCGTTCCGGAACGCCGGGTCCGCAATTTTGGGTCCCAGAAAGCTCATGTGCGACTTTTTTATCAGTTCTACGGTCTGGTCAAGATCTGCGGTCAGCAGCTGGTCCAGCGGGATGCTGCTCGTGAGCTCTCCGCCGATGGGGGCGGTTTTCCAGCCCTCCGGCATCGGAAGCAGCCCGTTTGGCTCGCCGCCGTACCAGCCGCCGTTCGCGATCCAGCCCAGCCATTCTTCGGTGTCCTTGGGGTGGCCGGTCATGTCGTTGTACAGGCCAAGGCCGTGTTCCGCCGCAAATCGGAACGGCCGGCGCATCAGCAGCTTCGCATTGGGAAATGCTGCCTGATACACCGCTGCGTACTGGTCCCGGACGGCTTCTTCCGGCATCGGGACCAGCCCCGCCCGGATGTGCCATTCGCCCCAGTGGCCGAGACTGCCCAGCTCCACATAGCTGACAAAACCATCCCCGCCAAGGAACTCCCCCAGCGCCCGAAGCGCTGTTTCATGCGCCGCAAGAAACTCCGCATTCGCATAATTGGGCGAATAGCCGCTGCCGTAGTTGTTTTCGTACCAGCTGCCGTCCCCCGTTTTTGCATAGAGCCAATCCGGGATGTCTAAGTGTGCTTCCCGTCCCGGCTCATCGCAGAAGAACCGCAAAACCAAGTGCACGCCCTGACGGCGCAGTTCCGACAGGCCGTAGGTCTGCTCCAGCGTCTCCCATGCAAATTGTCCTTCTTCCGGCTCCACCTCCCTCCACGAAAGTCCCAGATACCGCAGGGTCGTGCCCTCGGTGTGGGCGTCCCGCACTCCGGGCGCATACCCGATGAGCGGGTTTGGGAACGCCGTGTCGTCCGCACGATAGGTCATGCTCCGCCCTCCCGAAACGGCCACGCACCCCGCCAGCAGCAGACAGCCCGCCAGCAGCGCGGCGCGGCCTTTAGCCATGATACTCACCGTTGTATTGGATGAGCGTTGCATCCTCTACGCCGTCAATGGACCGCAGCTGTTCGGCGAAGGCCATCTCGGCGTCGCGGCAGAACACCTCGGCGGCCATCTCGACCTGTGCGCCCCGCAGGGTCTTGGACTTGACCACAAAGTGGTTCCGCCCAAAGGCCCGGACGATCTCGTCCCCGGCCTTCTGGCCCTGATAGTGGATGACCGCCACATAGATGCGGCCCTTTTCCTGCCGGTGGTAGAACAGGACGATCATCAGCAGCATCACCGCCGAAGCCGCCAGCGCCAGCAGGTACATCCCCGCCCCGGTGGTGATGCCCACCGTGATGGACCAGAACAGATACAGCAGGTCCATGGGGTCCTTGATGGCGGTGCGGAACCGCACGATGGACAGCGCGCCCACCATGCCCAGCGAGATGACCACATTGGTGCTGATGGCCAGCGTGACCATGCAGGTCAGGATGGCCATTCCCACCAGCGTCACCGCAAAGCTGCGGGAGTAGATGACCCCCGCATAATACCGCCGATAAATGAGATAAATGAGAATGCCCATCAGCAGGGCCATCGCCAGCGCCGCCGCCATCTGGGGCGGGTTGTACGAGCTGAAATTTTCCAGCACCGACTTTTTGATAAAATCTTTTGTACTCATCGAATCGTTCCTTTCCTCACAGCGTCCCGCCCTCCTGCGCATAGCCAAAGCCGTTCTGGTACGCCGTTCGGTCGCAGCAGAGCAGATATTTGGAAACGGCCGTCAATTCCTGCGCCTTGGGCGGGAGCAGGTCCCGGACGAGCTGGGGCAGAAATTCCGTGAACTTGACCTCCATGACCAGCGTGCCCGGATCGAGCACTGGTAACGTCGGAAGGTCCGGGTCGAACAAGTCCCCTCCGCCCACAGCGGCCCGCACGTTCTGGTCAAAGGTAATGCGCACGGTCCCTTCGTCCATGACCCACGGCTCCCGCTCGTAATCTACGATGACCCGGGGCCGCAGAAAGCAGGAAACGCACTCATAGTAGAACTCGCGGCAGAGGTTCTGCGGCGATGCCAGCAGAAAGCCGTAGTCCCCCGCCAGAATGCGGTCCAGCTCCTCACGGGTCAGGTCCGCTTCTTCTTTCAAGATCCAGCTGCCGAATTTCTTTTTCCGTTCCAGCTTGATGACCCGGTCGCTGCAATCGTAGACACGGATTCGGTATTTCTTGCGCAGCAGCACTCCCGCTTCCTTTTCCTCATAGGCTGAGTTCCAGTAATCGTCAAAGTACAAACTCCGGATGAAGTATCCGCCGTTTTTCGCGTGCGGGTCCAGCCGGATGAGGGGCCGCAGACGCACTTCCAGCGCGGCCTTTTCCGCCGTTGAGATGCGGTACTTCAGCTCATGGCGGTAGCGTTCGCCGGTGCGGGTGCGCAGCTGCGTTTTTGCGTGGACCGGTGCGGGGAAGATGGTCTCACTCTTCATACAGATCCTCCGTCACGCTGCCGTCGGCCTCCACAAAAAAGCTCTTCATGCCGTAGTGCTTGCCCTGTTCGGTGACATAGTAATCAAAGGCTTCCTGCGAATAGCCGGACTGATTTTCGGCCCGGACCCGCAGGAAATAATGCCCCTCCGGGAGCAGATAGACGTTCGCTTCGGGCAGGACCAAGTTTTCCTCTTTCCAGAACACGCTTTCGAACGTGTAGTCTTTGTCCAGCTCGGCGGTGTAGTGGATCTCTTCCGCGCGGAAATCGAAGGACGTCTCCCACGAGAGATGCAGCTGTCCGTCCTCCACTTCCGGGAGGCCGATGTAGAACGGCATCGGCTTTTTCAGGTTCTCCCGATACAGCCGCCGGTTCTCGACGATCTCCGAATGCAGACTTCTTGCAATGGTGTCGTACTGCGCCCGCGTCACCGGCAGATAGGTCACATCCGGCTGCCGCCAGAGGAACGGCTCCACGATGCTGCGGTAGTGCTCCACCAGCGCGTCGATCTTCTCCGCGCTCATCACGGCAAACAGATCCTCGATGGCCGCATCCAGCGCTTGGCGGAACTGCTCGCTCTGCAGACAGCGGCGGAACAGCACATTGCCCCAGTAATTGCTCACGCCCTGCTCCCAGCTCAGGCCGTCGGAGCGGTGGTTGAGTTCGCGCTCGGTGCGGGTCAGCATGGCGTCGTTGTCCCAGTCCAGAATGTACCACCGGTCCACATTCAGCGGGCTGTAAAGGTACATGTTCCGGCTCTGGGTGTCGGTGTTGCCGGTCAGCAGCTGGAACGCCATCCAGTAGGCGATGTTCTCGCAGTCGAACCATGTCTCGAACAGCTCGTCCATCGAATCCATCTCGCCGTTCAGAGCGTCCAGCATCCGGATGAGCTTGGTGTGGTCGCTGTCGCCCTTGATCTCCAGATAGCGCTCAAACGCGGTCTGGTCATAGCCCGGGTCGGTCTGCTTTTTGATGACGTCCTCATAGCGGTAGAACTCGAAGAAATTCACCTTGTACAGATGCCCGTTTGCGTCCAAGCCATGCGCTTTCAGAGCGGTCTTGTTCAGCTGCTCCACTTGGGTATACAGGCCGTAGTCCACAAAGGGGCCGACGGCGTGCTCGGTCAGGTCCTTCACATAGAGGTGCACGAACTGGGTCCGAAGCCCTATCATCTGCGGGATGTCCCGGATGAGGTCATACGCCAGCTTGTTCCGGAACCGCAGACCGTCGCCCTGATGCTTGTTCAGCGCCACCGTGCGCTGGCCCCGCCAGCTCCCCTTGTTCTTTTTCAGCTTGATCTTATAGTTTTTCTGGGCGTTGCGGCTGGAGGTCTGGCCGCGAATTTGTACGGTGGCATTGGGCGTCGTTTCGCCGAAGCCCACCTCGCTCACCGCAGGACCGCTCTCGTCCCCCACCTGCAAAAGCGCATCCACCTGATAGCGCTTCACCTGCATGTAATCGTAATCATAGGCCGAATAGTGGTTGATCTCCGCCCAGCTGTGGTCGGTCCCCTCGGCCTCGTTCCCCCGGGTGACGGTCAGGTACATCGTGACCACGCCGCTGTCGTCGTAGACCGTATACAGCGCGTCGTTGTCCCGCAGATGCAGCCCATCGGCGGGCTGCGTTTCTACGGCTTCTGCCGGGGTGCTGTCGGCTTGCGGGTCTGCGGTTTCTGCTACCGGAAGCAGTGCGCATCCGGCACAGCTGCCCGCCAATGCGGCCCCCAGCAGTAGGACCGTCCGGCGTGAAAGAATCGGCTCCTGCATCATGACCCCTCCTTTCTGCGAAGCGTGTGCTTCGGCGTTTCCTGTTCCAATCGATGTTCCAGCCGGGTGAACCAGCCGGTCTTTTCCGTTTTCGCCATGGGCTGACGACCCAGAATCCGATAGGGCAGACTGCCCGTAAAAGCGTCCAGCCGAAGCATCGCGGCCCCCAGAAACACCGCCGCGCCCAGCAGGAACCCGAACCCATAGTAGGCCGGGTCGAATGCAAGCGAAAGGGCCGTCAAAAGGGTCGCGGCCGCCGCAAACAGGCCCGACACCAGCACCGCTCCCTTGTCGTCGGTGAAGTAGAGCAGGATGAGCAGCACCGTGTTCCCCACCGCATACAGGCCGTAGCCCACGCAGAGGGTCCGGAAATAGCCGTGCATCAGGTCGTTGAAGCCCAAGGGCAGGGCGTCCAGCACCACGCCTTCCAGCGAGATGACCGCTGCCGTCGTGAACAGCTGCTTGAGGGCCGTATAGTACAATTCCCGGTTGAGGACCGACAGCATTTCCTCTTCAGCGGCGGCAAGGTCACCCACCACGCCGCCGTCGTTGAACAGGCTGTAGTAGGTGTGGTAGCGCGGGTAGAAATTCACCTCCACCGAGACGACGAAGTTGACCGTCGTGATGAGGATGCTCAGAAACGCCAGCAGGGCCGGAACATCGTAGTACGGCGCACCGTAGAACAGCCCCTTCACCTGCACGCCGATGGGGCCCATCCAGACCAGCAGCAGATGCCCGAACAACCCAAGATCCGTGCAAAAGCCGGTCAGCGCCAGCGGAAGAAACTCATCCACCCAGCGCAGAAAGGCCCATGGACTTTCCTTACTTTCGGGGAAATATCCATGCAGGAGCCGGATGTCCAGCACCATCATCACGCCATACCCTGCCGCGATGGCCAGCAGAAAGCCTTCCAGCACCGGCGCACCCAGCCAGAACACCAGCACGGCCCCCGCGCCGAACGCTGCCGCCAGCGCCGCCGCAAACGAGAGCAGGACCCCGCGATAGTCCTTGATGGCCGTCAGACAGCCCATCGCGTTCCAATTCACGATCATCTCCGCGAACAGCCACAGGCAGAGCAGCCCCTGCGCCAGCGTCGCGCCGGAGACGAGCAGGAACGTCCCGTACAGCCCGCGCCCAAGGACCAGCATCAGACTGCTGGACCCCCAGAACGCGGGCAGGATGGCCGTTTCCCGTTCCTCGTAGAGCATGTCCGCCACGAACCGCGTCACCGGCATCGAAAAGAAGCTGGTCACGATCAGGGACGACAGCAGCGTGTAGGTCACCATGCAGACCAGAAGGTCCTGCTCGGCGCGGGCCGCCCCGGCCCTGCTGCAGAGCAGAAGGATGCCCGTCTGCAGCCCGACGCCCAAGAGCATCGGGCCGGTGCAGATGACGCCCGCATAGCCATAGGCCCGCAGCGCCGCAAAGATGCCCCTGCGCCGGAACAGCTTTTTCAGTTCAAATCCGATCCCTGCCATTTTCCCTCTCCTGATCCGTGATCTCTTCCAGCCGACAGGCCCGGGCTGTTTCGTCGTACAGCGCCCGGTAGTTGTGGAGCATCTGCTCGTGGCGGTAGAACCGCTCCACCCGTTTCTGCCCGATCCGGCCCATCTCTTCCCGGCGGGCGCGGCTGGCGCACATCCGCTCCATGGCATCGGCAAGGCCCTGCCGGTACATCGGTGGCACGCAGTATCCGGCCCGCCCCAGTGTGTCGCCGGGTGCGCCGTCCAGCAGCTCCCGGCAGCAGCCGACTTCCGTGGTCACGCAGGGGCGGCGGGCCGCCATCGATTCCAGCACCGAGAGCGGCTGACCCTCCGAAATGCTGGTCAGCACCGTAAAATCCAGCCGCTTTAGATACTCCGCCACATCCACCCGCCCGGGGAACTGCAGATGTTTCAGATGCAGCTGTTCCGCCAGCTGGTAGCACTCCCGTGCATAGTCCTCGTCATCCACGCCGCCCAGAATGTGCAGCCGGACCCGCTCCCGCCGCGCGGACAGCTCGAAAAACGCATACAGCAGCGTTTTGACATCCTTGATGGGGGCCAAGCGCACCACCGCGCCGATGTCCACCCAGCCGTCCTCCGGCTTGAGCGGGATCTCGCAGAACCGCTCGTATTGGACGCCGTTCGGGATGACGCGGCATTTTTCGGCCGCACAGCCCAATTCGATCTGGATGCGGCGGGCATCGGTGAACAGGCTCGTCACCCGGAACGCCTGTTGATAGATGCGCTCCGACAGCAGGTAGAAGAACCGCACCCAGCGGTCCTTGAATGCGGGCACGACCCATTCGGCGCGGATGATCTCCTCTTCCCGCTCCCGGGTATAGATGCCGTGTTCCGTCAGCAGGACCGGGCGGTGGTGCAGCGTCCCGCCCATACACGCCAGAAGCCCGCCGTAGCCTGTGGAAATGGCGTGGTAAACTTGCGCTTCGGGCACGTCGCCGGTCATCAGATACAGCACCGGGAGCAGCATCGAGCGCAGAGTGTGAAAGGCATCCGCATAGGCCGTGTAGGGCGCTTCTTCGCGGCAGAGCTGAGTGAACCATTCCATAAATTCGCGACTCTGCAAAAACGAGAGCGGGTGCGCCTTTTTGTCGTGGAAGAGCCGGAACAGCACGTCCCAATCCGGATGTCCCAGCCGCATCAGCTCCCGCAGGGCGGCCCGTTCCTCTCCGGTGAAACGGACCGGCTCCGGCTCGCCGTGCAGCCGCAGGGCGTCGTCCAGAAACACTTCGTGCACTTCCACGACATTCGAAGGCAGCTCATACGCAAATTTCCCGCGGTCCTCGGCCTTTGCGCCCACGACCCAGAGCACGAAGGTGTGCTCCTGCATCGCCTGAAGATACCCGTGCATCCACGTCGAGACTCCGCCGTGGACATACGGATACGACCCTTCCAGCACCAGACAGATGCGCATGATTCACCCCTCCTTTCGTTCGATCTCCACCGTGGCGGCATCGGCCCGCAGAAGATACAGATTCCCGGTCAGCGGAGTCAGCTCGCCGCCGGTCACCCGGCCCGGAACGCCGCCGTTGGCGCGGAACAACAGCCACGCTTCGTCCTTAAAATTGCCCAGTGTCAGCTCCCAGCCCTCGGCATCCCGCTTCAGGGTGACCGTCAGGCTGGAAAAACGCTGGATCGCGCCCGCGCACTCGGTGGCGGTCTGCATCCGAAGCTGCGGGGCCGTCTCGGCGAGCCATTGCAGATAGGTTTCCAACCCTTCCTTGTAGGCTTCCCAGCCCTCGGCGGCTCCACGGTCCACGTCCAGCAGATCGTCCGGGTGCATGAAGTGAGAGCTGACAAAATGCAGGTTCAGCTCACTCACCGCCGAGAGCTTCATGTAGTCGTCGCCCTCCACGCTGCCCGAGACGATGCGCGGTTCTTCCACGATGCCGTCTGCGGCCACCCCAAATTCCTGCACATAGGGCAGACCGGACCCATCCCCAAAATAAGTGCTGGCGATGGTTTTCACCTGTGAACCCGTCCGCCCCAGCAGACGCCGCCCCGCCGCTGAGAGGATGTTGGACGGCGGCACATAGACGGTCCCTTCCACATAGGGCAGGACCACTTTCTGGAACGCCGCCAGCTCCTCCATCGCAGCGGTGATGGCCTGTTCGGTCGGCCATGCATGGTAGCTGTACAGGTCACCGTAATCCGTATCGGGCAGGACGAGCGGCTGATGGTTGTAGCCATGGAAGCCGACCTCGCCGCCCTGCCGCAGGAGCAGTCCGCCGAAATAACGGAACTGCTGGGTGTCCTTTTGACGGACGGGCGGGTCCTGCGTATCGTCCTCGTAGTTTTCGATCATCACCCCCGTAAACCGGACCCCATACCGCTGGGCCAGCCGCATGAGGTCCGGCCACCAAATTTTTGTGTAGAAATCCGAGATGCTCAGGCCGTAATCGCGGCGGATGTATTCGCCGTCGCCGCTGGGCACAGGGGACGGGAAATCGTCGAGAAAGAACACTGCGCTGTTGAGGACCGGATAGGCCATCGCATCCCCCAGCAGACTGTAGGACGCCGCATAAAATCCGCGCACGACCTTTCCATAAATGCCGATGTTGTCCACGACCACCCGGCCTTTGCCCAGCTCGTTGCTCCAGATGAGCGGAAGCCCCTCGTCGCCGGTGACGGCATAGACGGCGGCTTCCTCCCGCAGGTGCACCTGAAGCGCCGACTCAAACGGGTCGCTGAACTCATACCGCTGTCCGCCGCCCAGCATGAACCCCTCCGCCGGGACGATGCTCTCCGCCATTTCGTAGGACCACGACGCCGAGAGGATGCCCAGCTTGGGCGCAACGACGTCAAAATAGCTCGTCCGGACCGGGGCCATCGCAAATAGCGCATTTCCCCCTTCCTCGACCCATTCCATCAAGTCGATGAGCCGCTGTTCCAGCCCGTCCAAGTTCGGCATCAGGATCACGACCGTCTGGTAGGCCGCAAAATCGGGCAGGGCTTCCGGGCGGGTCTTTGCAAGGTCCACGGTCTGCGCCGCGACCTTCATATCCTGTAGAATTTGGTCGAACTCTTCCTTGGCCCCGGCCACGCCGTCCTGCGACGTGTCGCAGAGCAGCAGACAAGTCACCGGCTGGCCGCGCAGAGCTTCTTCTTTTGTGAGGACCTCTTCCGGTTCCAGCAGTTCCAGCCGGAAATGGGTCCCGGAATACTGCACGCCGCTTCGTTCAGCAAACAGCACAACGCCAATCAGCAAAAACACCGCCCAGACCAGCACCAATTTCTGCCACCGGAACCGCTCGAACCATTCCCGCAGACGCTTCATGAAGTCCCTCCTTTCCGCCAGAAATCCACCTCCCGCCGCCCTGCCGCGCTGAGATAGACATGGTTCCGCTCCATCTGCCGCAGGACCTCCCGCACAGCGGCTCCATCCCGGCGGGCCGCTGCGCTTCGCAGCCGCAGAAGCCATGGTGTTTCCCGCACCGGCCAGCGCCGGACCAGTTCCGCCAGCGTCAGTTCCGCGGCATCGTATTCTTCCAGCTGTAATTGGACCGACGCCAACCGGCAGCCCAGCAGATAGTTCCGCTTCCGGGTCTGCTGCTGTTGCAGAAGCTGTTCCAGCTTGCGGCGCTGCAATTCCGCCGCGCGGCCCTGCGCCAGCCCGGACGCCAGATATTCTTCCAGATAGGCGCTGTATTCGGCCAGAACCGCCGGGTCCTGCGGCGCGGCCTGATACTGCCGCTCGTACTGCTGCAAGGCAAGGTCGGCCTGTTTTGAAATCTGTGCCATCGCGGTGGCCGCATAGTGCACCACCTCGCTGTCCTCGTTCATCCGCGCCTGTTGCAGCAGGTCGTAATACTGCACCGGTTCATCGGTCAGGACCGATAAGATCAGCTTTCGGCGCTGCTCTGCACTGTCCACGATGAGGGCTTCTTCCAGCGGGACGGTCCCGGCGGCGGTGTCCCGGCCTTCCACCAGAATGCTCTGGTGCAGTTCCTCGTTCACCCGCAGTTTCTCCATGCCGGGGCGCTCGCCCTGCCGCTTCGGGGTCCGACCCGCCGACCACAGAACACTCAGCGGCCCCCACAGCGGGACCAACAGCACCACCGGCCAGCAGCCGCGCCCGACCTTCTTCCGCCGTTTCCACAGGACCCACAGGCAGACGCCCCCATGGAGCAGCAGCCCCAGCACCGCCGCCGAACCCATCCTCATGGCTGTCCACCCCGCTTTTCTGCGGTCATTTCCAGCTGTGCTTCCAGCGGGACCACTTCTGTCGTGATGCCCTTTTGGGCAAGCCGCGTCTGCACCACGGAGATCTCCGCTTCGCCCGCCTGATTCAGCAGTAAATAGACCGCCCCATCCGGACCAAGCCCTGCAAAATCGCTGCTGCGGATAGCCGTTTCCAGCTCCCGGAAGAGAGCGGCACGGTCCCGCTTTTCCAGATGGACCCGGAACAGCAGATGTTCCGCCATTTTGTCCTCCTGCAAGGCACAAGCCGCTTCTAATTTCTGCAAAAAGCTCTCGGGCCGCAGGACCCGCAGTCCGGGCAGATAGTGCTCTGCGCGGGCGGCATTCTCGTAGGCAAAGGCCCGCACCAGCGCCGTTTCCACCAGCCCGCAGAGGATGCGGAAAAGATTCTGATAGTAAAGCGAAAGCTGGTCCTCTGCCGCCTCGTACAGCAGGATGAGCACGACTATCCGGCCCTCCTGCCGGACAGCGGCCCCGTACATCGGCAGTTCGTCGATGAGGTCCCGGTTGACCCAGATGCCTTCCTGCTCAATGCCCCGCAGGACCGGCAGAAACGTTTTCACCTCCACCGAACGCGGCAGCGCCCGCGTTCCTCCGGGGCTGGACGCCGCCAGCCGTGCAAAGCGCCCGTTTTCGTCCAGCTGGTACAGCGCGACGCTCTGATTTTCCAGAACGCTCTCCAGAACCTGCACCGTCTTGCGGTAGAGCTGCTGGGGCTGCAGGACGTTCAGTTCCTGCGTCACCGCGTAAATTTTTCCAAAGCTGTCCCGCCGCCCCAAGATCTGGCGGCGGAACTGGCGCTTGTCCTCCAAGGTGTCCTGATACAGCCGCCGCACGAACTGCAGCCGCTCCTGCAAAAGTGTGCTTTCCTCCTGCACGAACCGCACCGTTTCGGCGCTGCGCAGCTGTACATAGCCGCACACCGCGCCCACAATGAAATAGACGATGAACGCCAGCCAGTTGGACGGCTCGTAGAACAACAGCAGCGGCGAAGCTCCCTGCATCCAGTAGCCCAGCGCCAGCGAGACGGACGCCAGCGCCGCCGCCAGAACGCCCGCATTCAGGCCATAGACCGTGCTGACCAGAACCAGAAACATCAGCCGGAAATCCACCACCCGGAACTGCGCCTGTGTGCCAGTCATCTGGACCAGCCCTTCGGTCACGACCCACGCCGTCAGAATTTCCGCCAGCCGAAGCGCCCGCTTGTGGCTCTGCACCGCATTGGCAAGGCGCTCGGCGGGCTTTTCCTTGGCCTGATACCGCTCACACCAGCTGCCGAACATCTCCGGCAGATCGTCCAGCATCCGATAGCGCGGGAACCAACCGTACCGCTGCCGCAGCGCCCCGTCATCGGGCGGATAGGCCCGGGGCAGGTCCGTGCCGTATGTAACGCGCAGTCCAGGTGTGAGCTGCTTGAGCGCTTCGCCCAGCTGCTCGTAATCCAGCGAAAAGGCCAGCGGTGCGGTGAACGTTTCCCACTCCGGCGTCCAAGTATCGAACACCCGCAGGACCAGTTCCGCAAGGTCCTCCATGCACAGCGCCGTGACCCGGTCCTGCGCCTGTTCCTCAAAGTGGACCGTGCCGGTCTGCATCTGTTCGAACATCCGCGCAAATCCCGCGTCCCGGCTGGTGCTCTCCGTCCCATACAGATAGGGCAGATGCAGCACCTTGATCTGAAGTTTGCCTGTCTGCGCATAGTGGCGGCAGAGCGCTTCCGAAGCACGCGCCATCACAGCTTTTCCGGTCTCCGGCGTTAAAACGCCCTCCGGGCCGGTCAGGTAGAGCAGCCGCACTTCCCGCTCCCGGTTTGCTTGCAGCACCCGCCGCAGTCGGTCCATCTCGCCTTCCTGCTCACTGTGAGGTGTCAGGTACTCGGAAAAGTAAACGATCTGGTCAAATTCGTAGGTTTCCACCAGTTCGTCCATCAGCCCCTTGCGGTCCAGCAGGATCGATTTGAGCTTCGGCTGCCGCGGCTGTCCCTGCACATGTGTGACCAAAACATGATCCTTGGGAAATGCCATCTCCACCCAGCTCTGCGTTACAAAACTTGTATTTCCGGTCAACAAAACTTCCACAGCAAGAACCCTCACACCATTTCTCTTCATCCGCCTTTTATTCTGACGGTCCCGATAGCGTCATTATAAGCGCGTTTTTCTGTAAGGTCAAGACAAAAATAACGACATATCGTATTCTTTTTCGCGTTTTGCGGACGTTTTTCGAGCAAAGAGAACGGTGCTGCGGCTTTGTTTGGCAAATTTTGCCAAACAAAATTTGTGGAAGGTAACCGCAGGTTTACAAGCAGCCTACACTTTTTTATTTCGTTTTCCGACAGGATGTGCTATACTGACTTCAAACACTCCATTTTTCGAGAAATTACGGCAAATTCAGCCAGAAAACAGAACGTTCCCGTTCTTATAGAGGAGTTTTTTTATGGAAAAGAACGATTGCATTCCCATGGAATCATCCACGGTCGAAACTCTGACCCCTTATTCTGCGTTTGAGCCAGAAGCGCACACGCTTGCGGAAAACGAGCACTATGGCATTATCAGTTTCTGTAACCAAATCTATGGATTCATCAACGATTCTTTTGCAGATCAAAAAAATTTCCCGGAAATCACTTCAAAAAATGCAAACACGACCTTTTTTGACCTTTCCAAAGTGACCATTCTGCCAGAGGGCCACCGTCTGGATACCTTTCGCTTTATCTATCTGGTCCGATTTTCCACAAACGGAATGGTTTTTGATAAGCGGAAAGAAATTTTTCAGCCCGCGATTGACTACCGCGTACCGATCACAATTTTGCATTCCTTCCCCAAAGATCCTGACTCCGTCTATCTGATCCAGCCTGATGGTCTTATCAGCAGAAAAAGCACATTCCCGGCTGCACAGCAAAAGCTGGAACAGCTTGAACGGCTTCTGGAGCAAAAAATCAAGAAGCCGAAATTTGTTCTGGCAAGTGATTTTCGTTTTCTCACCCGGGAAGCCGGAATCGATGATTTCAAGCAGTACGCTGAAAATGTCGGAATCTTCCTGAAAAAATTTCTTCCAAAGTTCGAGCTGATTTCTAATCAGTCCATTGGTGGAAAACGCTATCCCGGTTTAATCGTTTATGCAGGAAGTTGGCCTGAAGTGGAGGCGTATTATTCGTCGCAAAAACCAACCCCCGCTCCCAAACCTCAACCTGAGCCTCCAAAAGAGAAAGCGGACCTTTCTGTTCTGGAAAAGCTGTATGCCTCCGGAGATTTTCTTGGATTTCTGCGCTCTCCTGCCTTTACGGAAACAGCATTCTGTGATTTTTCGCAGGAATATCAGGAGATGGCCCTTACCTGTGCCGCCCGTCTGCTTCATCCGGAGGACTCCTCCACCGTTTCTCTGGACCTTTTGCAAAAAGAGTTAATCCGCTATACCATTTTTTGCGATGACTTTTTGAAAAAGTGGAAAAAAGATTCCGAATATGACCCTGTGATCATCCGATCCTGTGCGCGCACCTCGTGGATGGAATATGCCATTCCGGAAAATACCGGAACCGTTGTGACCTGTCTCAACAGCCTTGGAAGCACAAACAGCGTCAACAGCAATTACGCGGGACTTTCTCAGCGGTTTGCGCTGTGTCAAAACAAACTGATCCCGAATCTCTATCTTCTTCGTGTTGCTGCAGCACAATCCACTACGACCACGGTTCGATGCATCGTAGAATACTGCCGTCTCATAAAAGAAATGCAGCAATGGCATTTCTACATGCATCTTCCGTCGGAGAAAAAACTTTTTTATTTTTCCGAGTGGCTTCGTGCAGTTTTTCAGCTCTTTCCAGAATTAGAGCTGCCCCGAACAACGATTTATAACATTTCGTCGATTTATATCGACAGTCTCCGTTTCGAAGAACTGGATTCGCTGCTCCCTCTCATTGACCCGAAGAATATTTCCCGAATGACAAGTCTCCTCGCCTATGAGCAAGATCCTGCCAAGGGGCTTCAGCTGGACCTTCGTTCCCTTTCTTTGGCAACCATCAATCTGCGGCTTTATCAAAAGACCGTTGCTCTCGTTTGGAAGCACTTTCAGCAGGATGACATCCTTCCGGACTACTTTTTGTTCACCCTCGCACAGATCGCCGCCTATGACACGAACCATTCTCTGGACGAAATTATTCGGTATCACATTGAATTCAACTGTCCGCGCTATCAGGTGCACGCGCAGCTTCTCCGCTCGTTTGGGCATATCTGCTCCCTGATTGAGCAAGACCCTGTTTTTTATGCACTGGCATCGTATCTGGTACACGCTCTTGAAAAAGACAATTCTGACACTGCTCTCTATTCGGCATTTCAGGAGCAGACAATTCAGTTGGCCCCCATCGGCGAAAAGCTGTCTGAGGGGATCGTTCACGATCTCGCCCAGCAGCAGCCGGATTCCCCCTATGAAATCTGTGACCGGTTTGCCGCGTTTCAATTTGACTTTGAGCGGATGGAACAGATCCAGACGGCGTATACAGCATGGTATCTCCAGAATTGTATGCCGGAAGAGCCTTCGTTGGAAGCTTATCAGGGACGTCTGGATGCTTTGTATCTTGCGCGTGCCTACGACGCATTTATCCATCTCTTTTTGAAATCACAGCACTTTTTCTTGGATGCAGACTCTCGTAAATCTTATCTCGAGAAAATCATTCAGTCGTATCTCCGGCTGCACCATTTCTCCGAAGCGGTCAGTTTTCTTCATACCTGTAATGCCCCAGACGATGAATGGAAGGACCGCCAGCTCATCTGTGTTCTGGGTGAAAATTTCCGTGCCCATTCTCTTTCGGCACAGGCGTTTCATATCTTTAGCGCATCGTTCTCCATCGAACAGGCTGAATCTCTTCTTTTGAACCATCTGAGTGATCCTTCCACAAATGTCTTTGCGGCCAACAGCCTTCTTGCGATTTATTGCCATCAGGAACTGTTCTGTCAGGCAGCTTATCTGTATACGATCTATCGGCCACTTTCCGAAACAGGTTATTCAACGCTTTATGCAAATCTCCGGCAGACTCTCCCTTCTAATACAACCAATCGAAAGACTCCCTATGATGTGATCCAGTGGTCGTTCTCTGTCCTCAATGCCGATGATTTGATTCAATTCATGCTGTGGGTCCACCGTCTCGTGATTCCTAATTTTGAGACCGTGAAAAAGCAGCATCCCCTTTCTTTTTACTACGATCATCTCCTTGCAGACCCTTTGAATCCCACTCCATGGACTCGTTTTCAGACATTCTTGAAAACTACTCTCGACCGCCAAACCGTCCTTGATCGAAACTCATGGCTGCTCGTCGTCTGCGAACGTGTTTTGAAGGAATCTTTCCAACAGGAAACGACAGATGATACCCCCAGAGCGATCTATAAGCTCCTGACGGATCTGGACAGCAAAAAGCTTCCTTTGAATCTGCTCGCCTATGTGCTGCCCTACCTCGTGGAATCGCAAGATAAACGCTTGTGTGCTCTTTTGACCCGCGCTTTCGAAAACGATGCTGTTTCGGAACAGCTTTTCGCACAAAATCCTTGGAGCAGCACTTATCTTCCGCAGTTCCGTTCCTATCAGACATTTGCGCTGGAGCAGCTCCGCATTTCCGGCATCGGGGACTATTCGAAGCTTCTCAATGTTCTTCCGACGGAACTGAACATTGACGACCTCAAAATTCTGGCAGGCAGTGATTTCACTTCCCCGCGTGTCATCGCGCAGTTGTGTTCGAATTATCTGCAAAACAACCAGATCCATGAAACCTGGGAATACCTGAATGGTCTGGATCGAGCAAAGATGAACTATCCGGAGCGTCAGCTTTTGGAATTATTTATTCTGCTCTTTGACGATGACGAGATTATGCTGATGCAAGATCCGGAACTGTTCCACCCCGAAGAGGAAGTCCGCCGTGTCAAAATGAACTGCGCCCTGATCCTGAAGACCTATCCAGACAAACGTGGTTTGAAAGAATTTGAATCCAACTGTCTCAGTCTGGCGCATCGAATGAAGGTCTACAGCTTTGTATTCCGAGCTTTTTACGACGACGACATTTACCACGACCCTGCTTATCGTCTGGAAAACATACCGCTTGAAGACCCACAGACCGAGGCTGCTTATCTCGCATTTTTGAAAACTTGTTATCTGGCGCAGCTCTACTGGAACGCGTCGTACAACAGCTTCTACAAAACGTGGCGGTATCAAAAGCTTTACCTGTGTGCCGTTTTGAGCAGCTTCCCGCAGCCCGTCGATGATGCGTTCATCCGCTCTGCTATGGAGGAATTCCACCATTTTGAGAGCACCTACGCAGACATCTATCATCCCTTCACCGAGGATGTCATGGCTTTCATGAACAGCGTACAGCTGGAGCTTCCTGTCAAGCGGGCACTGCTGTTTGCGCTGGCGTCCGGAAATGTGAAATGGTTCTTGGCTCAGAACCGGGATGCCTTCTGCAGTCTGTCTCAAGACGACAAAAATATTCTGCAGAGGATCATTGCGCGGCTGGATTACCGCGAAGTCTCTCAGGCTGTTTATTCTCTGTATTCCGAGCAGATCTCTCTTGGCTTATTTGAACAGATTCTGGAAACCGCAGATGCTCTTTCGGAAATGCTGAAAGAAAGTCTGGAAGGGCTGAAAAATATAAATTTCGATAAGAATCACCTTTCTAACATCTTCCTGAGACCTGCCACACGAGAAAAGCCTTCTCTTTGTGTGGACGACCTTCTTAGGCAAGAAAACGCCGTCTTTGAGCGCTATTCAGCGTGCCTGATTCCTTTGATGTTTGCCCGTCAGTTCCCGTTCCGCATCTACGGAAGCTGCCGATACCGTGTTCTGAGGAAACGGTCTTATCCGGCCTATACAGAAAAAATTCTGCGGAAGCTCGAACTCTGTGCGGAATATTTCGAGCAGCGCGGTGATCGTTCCGTCCGGGCTGCTTTCCAGTATCTTTCCGCCTTCCTTTGCTGTCTGCGCGGAGACAAAAAGAATGCGCAGCGCTCTTTGGAGTCTTGGCAGATCGAAAAAAGTCTTCCGCAGGAATGGGACGAAGAAGCCGAACGGATGCGTCAGTATCTTTCGGGTCAGGTGGAAGTCTTTACACCTCTTATGATTCTGGATGATAGTCAGACTCAGTCTGACCGTAGCGCAGAGGACACCTTTATCTCTGTTCTGAACGATCACCTGAACATTCCCGAAGAACCTCTCACGGAAGAGGCCGCGGAAGAATTTTTATCGGCCTACTCCGACGAAAGCCTTCCGTTTGTGACACGTTTCCGTTCCGGTGTCACACTGCTATCGCATTATCCAGAGCTGCAAAAACGGAACACGATCGGTCTGCCCGCAAGAGAAGATCTCACCTTTATGGTCGGCTTCAACGCCTTGCAGCCGGAATCCGAGTTGTCGGCAGAGGAACAGCTTTCGATTGCACTAGAACTGTTCCAGAATCACTCTGCTCACCTGCATCGTTCTTCCGCAGCTGTTCGAACGCTTCAGGATGCCATCATCAAGCTTCTTGGCCGGGACCTTTCTCTGACCAGCTGGGTCACTCATGCAGACAACATCAAAAATATCATCGAGCCGCCCCCGGAATCCGGTGATTTCTCTGCCTTGAACAAGGAGATCCTTCAGCCCTGCAAAGCCCTGCTTGAGCCGGACTGCTCCAACGAGAGACGGAGAGCCGGATACGAAGAAATTCTGGAGACACTCAAGCGCTTCCGAAATTCCTATACCGCAAAAGTGGAGGCTTCCATTCAAAAAGAACTAAACCGCATTGATAAGAACCTCCAGCTGAGCATTCGTATTTTGCAGAATGCAGATGGCGAGTTCGTATCCACGGACGGATACGTCTACTATCAAATCGAAAACACCGGTCACATTACAGCTGACCTCACGCCGGATTCCCGGGAGCCAATCACGCTTTGGGTCCAGCAGGACAATCTGCGCGAGCAAAAAGCCAGTCTCGAAGAGCGTCCAGAAGCGATCACCTCGCTGCAACACGGCTATATCACGGGCGGCAGGATCCGGCTGGATCTGGCGGGTTCTCCTGCATCTGTCCAGATGACCCTCCGTCTCATCGCAAATAAAACGGTGCTGTCGGACACCTCCGAATCGATCGCCGTCCGGCTGAATACCGCAGCATTTTCGGTAGAAAGCGGCCATCACTACATCACAGACTATGCCGTTTCGGACCCCAGGATGCTGTTCGGACGGAAATTGCTGAAAGACAATCTGCTTCATCAGCTTTCTTCCGGATTGGCCGTTGTCTATGGACCTTCTCGCATCGGAAAGACGTCGCTCCTGAGTGTTGTGGACCAGTGTGCCGAGGCAAAAGGCAATGTTTTGCGGATCCTCTACGGCGATGAAAGTTCCGGCAAATTCAGCGATTATCGTGACCGCTTCTGCAAAGGGAGCGATTTGGCAGCGTGTTATGACGACAACCAGCATGTTTCGGAATATCTCTTGGTTCAAAGCATCACTGCGGCGCTGGAAAGCGAAACCGACCGACTGAATCAGATCCCGTCGGAAGAACTTTCCCAAAAACTTCTCAGCTGTCTAAAAAATACGAACAAATCGATGTCTGCCCGCTATAACGAGGTCAATGCGATCCTGAAAAATGCCGAAATGGAACTTTGGCTCGTTCTGGATGAATTCCAGCAGGTCGTTGAAAGCTGGAAATCGATCAGCAGCAGCTGTGAATTTGCCGACATCTGCCGCTTCCTTGGATTCTACAGTCGAAAACATATCGGTCAAACCCCGCAGATCAAACTGCTCATCTGTGGTTCCGATGATCTTCTGCGACATATGGTCATCGAGGATCAATCGGTCTGGCGTCAGATCTTCAACGACCGCTGCCGAATTCCCGTAAAACCGCTTGAGGAAGAAGATTTCTGCCGCATGATGGAAGAGGACGACGGGATCAGCGGGTCCGGCATCCGGTACGCTCCGGCAGCCCTCCACACGCTGTTTACCTACACGGGCGGTGTGGCCATTTACGGCAAGGAGATCGGCAATGTCCTTCTCGCCAAGATTCAAAACGATCCCCAGCATTATCAACATCGTGACACCCTCTATGTTTCGGATATTGCTTCTGCCGCTCAGGAATTACTGCGCAGCCAGACCAGCCAGCTGGATTCCGGAACGACCGAAGGCATTCGTGAGATCTACGATGCTGTCACCAAAAATCTTGACCCGGAAACTGACATGCAATACCTCTGGTACATCGCGTGCTGGCTGAAAGAGCATCCGGATCACGACACATTCCCGGAAAGCGTCTTCACCTCTCGCCCGCTGGTCTGCTCGGAGACGGACCTGAAGAACTCACTGAAAGTCGCATGTGAGCGCCGGATCATTCGCTACGAAGAACCGGAACTCGGAAAAGAAAAATTCTATTCGTTCTGCACGATCTTCTATTATTACGCTGTTCTGGGAACAAGCCGCGATAAACTTGACCTTAACAAGATCTTCCTGTCAGAGGAAGACACTCCTTCTCCCATTTCAACCTCAGATCAGGAAGAAGTGCAGCGGATGTTCCAGAATCTGTCTCCCGATGACCTGATTTCTCTTATCGTTGGAATGCCTTTTGAGAAGTTCCAACAAATGTTCCGGAACATGAGCACAGAGAACCAGCTTTCGCTCATCGGCATCATGTCGATGAACAAAGACCCCAGCGTCGGAAATGCGATCCGTCAGCTGGCAGGTGACAGCGTGACAAACAACACCCATGTGACCGTGAACGTCCAGAAGATCACGAACATTCTGAACCAGTTCCAGAGCCTTGATCCCGGTTCGGAAAAATATCTGACCGGTCTGCAGGAACTTCCCCGGCTTCCCGATTACTTCCAAGATACAGAACGGAAGCAGCTGGAGAACCTCAACAGTACGGACGAAGCATTGGCCGCCGAGGCTGAGCAAGCTGTTGAAACCGCCACGACCCGCATGGTCGCAGACTATCTGAGCGCTTTGGTCACGCAGGAAGATGTCACACAGACGTTCTGTGTCTGGAAACAGCTCGGTTTCGATGATCCGGATGCCTATGAAACTCTATCCAGCCGGCTGGAACCAACCTTCCTCTCTGATCTTCTCCTTGCGGCAAAGCTGGACCACATCTTTGCGCTGAGCTCCCACGGAGACGATTCCGGTCTTGACTACAGCCCTGTAACGCTCATGTACTGCAAAGCCTTGGAAAAGATCCTGAAGTATCACCACACAGACTTTTATATTTCTCATTTCCAGAACATTCGCACCAATGTAAAACAGATCACATTCGGTCAAATGGCCAATATGCGTCCTGACACAAAAGCGAAGATTCAGAATCATATCCTGATGGGCGCATTTCTCTATCCGATCCGTCCGGGGTTCGAGCACGAATGGGAAAAGATCACGTCTGATCCAGATGCTCAGGCTTGGTGGCAGGAGCACGGGGTCATTCTTGAGAAAATCACAAACATCCGAAATGATTCTGCTCACGGCGTCGAGGGTGTTGTCGTTCGCAAAGAACAGCTCGAATCGTTAAAAGACCTTCTTTTCAAAAGAAATAGCATTCTGAAAACCAACGAATTGCGAAACATTCTTCGTTTGAAGCAGACCTAATTCTTTGATTTGAACTCCCCTTGTAACCCAATGGTTTACAAGGGGAGTTTTTTGTTGACTTCCGTCGAAAATTATGGTAAAATTCAGGCAGTTGAACAAGGTTAATTCTCCCTTCTGTGGCGATCTATTTATTGGAAAGGCATTCGGCTTTTCCAGCTTAGCTACAAATGGAGGCAGAATTATGAAAAACGCATTTACCATCGACTACGCAACTGCATGGCGCATGGGGATCGACCTTGTTGCAACGGGCAGACAGCTGAAACTGCACCGGCTGGCCAATCACTTCACTCAGGAAGATCTTTCGGATTTTTTTGATCAGGTCGGAGATTCGGCTTCCAGAGTCATTATCAGCATGTGGGAGAACGGGAAGAAACTTCCTACGCTTTCTCATGTGGTGCTTCTGGCGCAGTTGTATCACTGTCCGGTGGACGAGCTGGTTATCACCTTTATGCGTTCCGCAAGGGAGGCTGAGGGCGAGGGCGGCTCGTCCGTTCTTTTATGGATCTTTCTACAGACCACCGCAGGAGGGAAACTTCCTGCGGTGGTCTTTTTTGTTAACTGCCGGTCAATTTCTTCTTTTTCAAAAATCCCGTATAATGCAAGCACAACAACGGAAGCGGCTCACAGGGAGCCGCCCCTCACACGGAATTTAAGGAGGAACCCCTCATGAAAAAGATCAAAGGCAAGAACAACAACGACCACATCCTCTGCGTCAGCGAGCGCATCCCCATGCCGAATCTCCACAAGCCCGGCAATCGCGTCTGGTACACCGGAAAACACTCCTTCTATTACCGCCCTGCAAGCGGCGGCGAACCGGTGTTCCTGTACTCGGTCGAGCGCTACTCCCCTTCCATCCTCAGCTTCTTCCAGAAAAACGGCCGTCTGGTCTGTGATGAGGACACCAGCGTGACCCACACCATGACCCTCGGCCAACTCTATCGGGCCAACGTCCACCGTTACAACTGTGTCATGGACAAGCTGTTCGACCAGCTTTCTTACCAGATCAACTACGTCATCCGCTATGAGCTGGAAGACCCCGAACCTGCCCGCAAGGAAAAGCTCGTGCCGCTCGACCGCGACGAGCTGGATGCCGCCTAAAGGAGATCTTCCCGATGCCCAACAACGCCATCCCTCTTGCTTCCTCCGTCGAAGCCGCTGCCCGGAAGCTGCAGATCCGCTTCCGGAAGTTCAGCCTTTCCAAGGACACGATCTATTTCTGCACCCTTCCGAACCTGCTCAAGTTCAATCTTTCGGTCTGGGCGGATGGGTCCATCAAGCTCTGGCGGCTGGTGGACGCGCCCCTTTCGAAATCCAAAACGCTCCATTTGGAATGCCGGGACGATACCCGGCCCGAGCTTGTTCTTGGCATTTCGTCCACCGAAGACGGGATGTTCCGCATCTATGCGGAAGCCAAGCTCGATCCGGAATCTCCGGACGTCGAGCAGGAACTGCAGCACCTTCTCACCGGGTACTGCCGCATCATCCAGAAGCCGCCCTTTGCGGGGCACAACCTGTAAACCGCCGGTTTCTTCCTCATTTTCGTCCAATCTGGTACACTGAACTCACTACAAAAAAGGAGATGTCTCCCTATGCAGGTCATCAAAAAAAGCAGCAGCGGCCTTCAGAGCCTTCCGCTGGATGCCATGCTGCTGTCCAACCGAACCATCTTTCTCACCGGCACGATCACCACCAGTTCCGTCAACGCCATCTTGCAGCAGCTGCTGTTTCTGGAAAGTGAGGATCCCCGCACGCCGATCCGGCTCCTCATCACCTCACCGGGCGGCGAGATTCAGGCCGGTCTGGCCTTATACGACCAGCTGAAAGGCATGACCGTCCCGGTCGAGATCTACTGCATCGAGTTAGCCGCCAGCATGGCCGCCATCCTGCTGGCCGGCGGTGCGAAAGGACACCGCTTCATCCTCCGGCACAGCAAGGTGATGATCCACGAGCCGCTGATCTCATCCGCATCCGGCGGGATCTACGGAAGCGCTTCTTCCATCCAGAAAACGGCCGCGTCCATTCTGGAGGTCAAGGACACACTGACCCAAATTCTGGCGCAGGACACAGGTCGCTCCGTGGACGAGATCGAACGCGCCACCGCATACGACAACTTCATGAACGCCGAAGAAGCCGTTGCCTTCGGCATCTGCGACAAGATCGTGGAACACATCTAAGGAGGTTTGCATGAAACGAGATCCGCTTGTTCTAGGGGCTGATTACATCTTATCCGGCGACGACGTCGGCAAAACGCGCCCAAATGCCAACGCCCTCATCGTCGGCACGACCGGCTGTGGAAAAAGCACCAGCGTCATCCTGCCGACCATCGGGCGGCTCCACTTCAGCAATCCCATCCTGAACTATGCCAAGGAGCGGGACGCCTACGCCATGGAGCGCTATCTGCGCCACAAAAATTACAAGGTCCATCTGCTCAACATCGCCGACCCCAAAAAGAGCACCATCAGCTTCGACCCGCTGGGCTTCATCGAAAGCTATGCCGACATCGATTCGCTTTCCGCCGCCATCGTGGACATGACCATTCAGCGGACCGTGGACGATTACTGGCAAGCCAAGGCCAAGCCTCTGCTGTCCGGCCTCATCGCCGGATGCCTCATGACTTCTACCGGGAACACGGCCCCCGGCATGACCGAGGTCTTGAAGCTGTTCGACCAGCTGCTCCCCCACGAGGACGGCTATTCTGTGGAAACGCCGCTGGATGCCATGTTCCAGAAGATCTCCGACGCCGCGCCGGACTGCTATGCGGTGCGGGAATTCAACAGCTGGCACAGTCTGCCCTACCGCACTGCTTCCTGTGTGCGGGACACCCTCGCTTCGGCGCTGAGCACGGTCTTTCCGGAGGGTATCCGCTCCATGATGCAGAAAAAACCGCAGTTCGACCCGGTGAAATTCGCCAGCCGCAAGGAAGCCCTCATCGTCATCACCTCGGCGGTGGACCGCTCCCAGCAGTATTATGCGAATCTGTTCTACCGCTTCACCGAACAGCAGCTCCTCCGTTATGCGGCCTCCTGTCCCGGCGGCGAGCTGCCCCGCGAGGTCCGGTATTTCTTCGATGATTTCGCCTGTACCGCGCCCATTCAGGGCTTTGCCAACGACATCAGCCTGTTCCGCTCGGCGGGGCTGTCGGCGGTGATCCTGCTGCAATCCGAACACCAGCTGGAAGCCATCTACCACGAGAACGCCGCTGTCATCCGGCAGAACTGTGCGGTCTACGCCTACTTCCCCGGCGGCTTCGACGACCGCTCCTGCGAGATCGTCTCCAAGCGGATGGGCGTCCCCTACGAAGAGATCCTGTACGCCCCGCTGGGGAATGTCTACATCATGCAGTCGGGCCGAAAACCGGTCTTTCTGCCCCGGTACGACACTCTTCACAGCCCGGAATATCAAGAATATCTGGAATTCGGCATTCAGGCCGACCGCAAACGCTAAGAAAGGCCCCTTCCCATGAAACTTTCCGCCCACCAAAAATTCGTTCTGGAACTCCGCGCTCCGCTCGAGTGCCGCACCGGCGGCAAACAAAAAAAGAGCCGGCGGACCGGCCCTCTCGAAAAGGATACGTTGGAAGCCCTGCTCAAACAGGAATTTGACGAGCTTTTTTCAGAAGAAGATTGACTTTTCCCCCTCACTGAAGCGCTTCCCACAGGGAATCCGCTTGGGTGAGGGTCTTTTCTTCTACGCCCTCTGCGGCACGGCGGGCAAGATACCACTGTGCGCCATTGGGGTCCTGCACGCCGGAAAGCGCTGTTTCTTCCAGCGGAACAGCAAAGTCGTCGATGTTGACGATGTCGCCATCCTGCGGATCTGTGCCGTCCTTGTTGCGGAAGCAGCCATATTCTCTATACCCATTTCATCTGGTTGGTAACTTTCAATTCTTCAGTCACGCCTTCAGCATTTGCCATCTGCTGAATGAGAAGATTTAACTGCTCGTGCACTTGTTCGTCAACAGTGAACAGATAACTGTTCAATTTACCAGATAGCAGGCGAGTCTGATATCGTACTGGATGATATTCCAGCAGATGCTGTCTATATCGTCTTCCCCAGTACCCGACAGACCGAAACTGTTTGTCTAAAATCAAGTCGGGAAGATAATAATCGCCAACAGGGGCATAGTCCAAATCATTAGTTTCAGCATGGAATCTGATTTTCAACTTTTCCATTGTGCTTTTCTCCATATTTTTCCCATTTGCTTCTTCTGCGGTGGAAAGTTCCGGCTATCCGTTTGCATATCCATAAATCCGCTTTTTGATGCAGCCCTTTACAGGTCTACACTCATCCACCATACGCTCCAACTTTGCGCTAAACGCGAACAACGCTCTTTTTGCTCTGCACAAAACACTACATCGTTTGGCGTAAAATTGGCGTATGGTGTAGTTTTTGCTGGAAATCTGCCAAAAGAAAAAGCCAGAAACTTCTCGTAGTATCAAGAAGTTTCAGGCTTTGTTTTGCTTAAATTGGAAATTTACTGGTCGATGGGCTTCATCGTGGGGAGCTTGACTGGTGATGCTTTATAGCTGTTTACAAGTGTCAATAAGTCTTTGTTTGTGCTAGATAAAAAGGTCTTATTTTTCGCAACTCTACGCAACTGTTTACAGCTGTTCTCAAATTGGTGGTAAGTCAGTGGTAAAGCTGGTGGTAAAATCATTCGTCCTCGTGAGAGTGCCAACGCTTCAAGACTTCTTCCACCTGACCAATAAGCTGCTCCTTGTTCGGCATATACAAGACATACCGGGATGCAAAAATCTGATTGGACAATCCACCCAGCGCATACTCGGCGGCTACGCTGTCCTTGTCGGTGCAGAGGATAATACCGATAGGAGGATTATCTTCCGGGTCGTTGACCTCTGCAGCGTAATAGTTCAGATACATATTGATCTGTCCGGCAGCTTCGGGCGTAAGCTTGGTAGTTTTCAACTCGATCAGCACATAGGCGTGCAAAATCTTGTTGTAGAACACCATATCCACATAGTAGTGGCTGTTGTTCACTGTGACACGCTGCTGTGTGCCGACAAACATAAAGCCTCGGCCAAGTTCCAGCAAGAAATCTTCGATTTGTCGCACCAGTGCTGCTTCCAAATCGCTTTCAAGGAACGGCTTTTCTTCCGGCAGTCCCAAAAACTCGAATACATACGGGTCTTTGATGATGTCCTCCGGCTTGTTGTAATCCACACCTTTTTCGGCCAATGCTAAAACTTGTTCTTTGTTTGCATCGCCGCGAGACAAAAGCAGCCGTTCAAACAGGGAACTTTCAACCTGACGTTTCATTTCACGGACAGACCAGCCAGAATTGACCGCTTCTTTTTCGTAGAAGCTGCGCTTCTCCTTATCGGAAATGGATAACAGCTCACAGTAGTGCGACCAACTCAATTTTCCAGACACTGTCTGGAAAATTGGATAGCTGAGATAGAACTGCCGCATATTGTAAACATTCGAGCGCGAAAAGCCCTTGCCAAGCTCCTTTGTCAACGCCTTGGAAAGCTGCGATAAGGTCTTTTCACCATATGCAGCACGGATGCTGTCATTTTGTTCACAACGAACAACGATCTCACCAATCTTCCAATAAGTTGACAGCAGTTCCTGATTGACCTGCTGTGCTACATTTTTGCGAGATGCCTCCAGCAACGAGCGAATTTCACTCACAGCCGGGGCAAGGACCTGCGCTGCGAGGGTTACAGATTTATTTTCCATCAGTCATTTTCCTCCTTTCCTTCAAATGTCGTGGTTGCAGATAAGAACTCTGCAAACTTGTCGATTTCCTTTTTCTTGAGATTTTTTGTGGCCTCAGTGTAGATGTTCATGGTAGTGGTAATATCGGCGCGGCCCAGTACGTCTTGAATGACCTTCATGTTGATTCCGGCCTCGCAAAGCCGGGTAGCGCAGGTGTGCCGCAAGGAATGGCAACTAAACTTCGGAAGCAGGACAAGGTTCTTCGGCTTAATTGTACCGCTTTCGCATTTTGCCAGCTGTTCCTCGTTGCAGTCGCGGATGATACGGTCAATGCCTTTATTGATGGTGCTGTGATGCTGGCACTCGCCAAAACGGTTTACAAAAATAAAATCCGTATAGCCATCAATCGTCACCTTGCAGGAAATTCCAGTTTTCTTCTGATACTCTCGCTCTTGTACAAAAGCAGCCTTGACTGCCGGAGTCATAGGCACAATTCGATTTCCAGCTTCCGTTTTGGGTGTATTGATTCCGTACAGACAACCTTTCTCCCGGTGGCTGTAATAAATCAACGTGTGATTTACACTGATTTCACCCGTATCAAGGTTGATGTCCTCCCAGCGCAAACCCGTTGCCTCACCAGCACGGAGACCACATTCCACCATCACAGTAATGATGGGAAGCCAGTGATTGTACTTCTCACTGTTTTTCAAGAAGTCCATCAACAGCTTCTGCTGGCCTGCGGTCAGAGCCTTGCGGCGTTCGCTGTCCAGATTGTGCGTCTGCTTCAACTCTTTCAACGCATTATCGGATGGATTGATGCGGAGATACTCGTCCTCAACCGCAAAATCCAGCACCTGATGCAGCACTGTATGGATGTTCTCCACCGTTGCCACTTTCAGACGCTGCGAATCCACAAGGCCATTGTAAAACCGCCGCACATCCGACTTTTTCAGGCTTCCGACCTTCCGCTTTCCAAACTCCGGGAATACGTACATCTTGTACATATACTCGTAATTGACCAGTGTGTTGGCTTTCAGCCCCTTTTTCAGTTGCAGCCACTGCTCGTGAATGTCATTGATGGTCGCGTTCCGCGCTTCCGAACGAATGCCATCACTGCGGTCACGCTGAATCTCTGCTTCTTTCTCACGAAGTTCTTCCAGACTTTTGGCGTACACATTGTTGCGCTTGCCGTTTTCACTGCGCCAGCGGTACTCATACGTTCCGTTACTGCGCTGATATTCACCTTCCTTTAGAACACGCTTCTTTGAGTCTTTTCTTCTTTCTGCCATCGTTATGTCCTCCATTGTTGGCAGAAAGCAACCTACAGCTTAATCATACCATACCGCCGAGGTGCTTTCAACTGCCGACTTCATTTTTATTGTCAAATCGAAAATAATCGGTCAATGTGTTCATCCAGCCTGCGGCGTTTCAGCAGCCGCTTCGTACCATTCCAGAGAACAAAGGTACAGTCCTTGGAATCGCTCATTTCGCGCAGTTTGTTGATACCAATGCCGGAATAGGCTGCGGCTTCTTCCAGCGTCAGATTGCTTTTCTCCCAAATCGGGACTTCTTTCATAGGCAAAACCTCCGTATTTTTGTTTGTAACCAGCAGACTGTAACCGCCACAGAAAACTTTTTCTACGGTGGTATGCTGGCAATTTTCTGTATTTATTTTTCTTATCGGTTACAGGTTACATGGTTACAGATAGGAAAATCACGTGGAATGATGCTGCTTTTTGGCAGATACAGGGTGTAACCAAACCTGTAACCAACTGTGTAAAATGGCCCTTCAAAACGGAAATCCCATCTGCTGAGCTTCTTCGTCTGTAAGTTCTACAAAACCGTCTGCCTCCACTTTTGCAGCGGTTACACGTTCCCATCCTTTCTGCACGCCATACTTCGGGTAGCGTTTGGCTGCTTTATGGGCTGTCCACCCCTTGATTTCGCCATTCACAATTCCTGCAGTCATGATCTCACAGATAGCACGGGTTTCCCACTCCGCAGGAAGATTCAGATTGCCCAGTGCCTCAGCGTAGAGCTGTTTGGAACATACCCGGTCACCCGTGTAATCCTCCAGAAACGCATAGATCATGCCCGCCTGTGTATCTTCCTGCATAAAATCTTTCTGGCAAATCTGCAAGGCTTCCTGCATGGCAGGGCTGAATGTCAGCTTATAATCACCGCTGTTGTAAATCGTCATGGCTTCTGCCCAAAGCTGGTCGATATAGGCACGGGATTCCGCTTCGTTATCCAGAATATGTACTTCAGCCTGTGTTGCATCCACCGGGATGGGGATAAAGCGGCGGTTTCCCGTGCGGTCACGGGGCAGGAAGTCCTGTCGATTGGTCGTTCCTGCAAAGACACATTGCCGCAAACGATCTGCCGGGTGTGTTTCATACGGGATTTTGTAGGTTTCTTTCTGCTTGCTGAGAAAGCTCTTGATTTCTTCAATGCTTTTGGCATTGGCAGTCGCAATCATTTCCGACATTTCCATAATCCAGTGGCCTTGCAGCTTGCGGAACACGTTATCATCATCCAGTCGCCGCAAATCATCCGAGAACCATTCATCTTTGATAGCAAGCAGCCGGAAAAAAGAGGATTTTCCTGCACCCTGCCCACCGACCAAGCAAAGCATCATTTCAAATTTGCAGCCGGGATGAAACACCCGTTTGATCGCTCCAAGCAGAAAAATTTTCAACGCTTCTGTGGTAAGCTCATCTTCTGCGGCACCGAGAAAGCGATGCAAGGCGCGGCTTATCCGTGCTGTGCCATCCCACTTCAATTCATTCAAGTAGTCCCGGATGGGGTGGTAATGATTCTCATTGGCAACAATGCGAATTGCCGCAGACACTCGTTTTTCGCTGTACAGACCATACTTTTCCATTCTACGAAGAATGTACATCATATCCGTGTCGGTCAGTGTAGGGCCAGAACGCTGCCAGCCCATCGGCTTTACAATATCAATGCGTTCACTCAGCAGATTCAGCCGGATGGAATCAGCAAGAATCGGGTCGTTCTGCAAAACAGTCACACAGTTTTGAATCGTGTTCTGAACACCACCTTTTTCAGCCTGCGAGAGCATTTTGCGGATGTTGGAAATGGTCGGTCTGGTATTTTCGGATTCGTTGGGCAATCTGTTGAACCTCCTTCCGATGTTCGGTGAGAAAATATCGATTCTCTATCAGATATTGGATGTAATCCGTATAATGCAGGCTGGCAACAAAACATGGATGCAGTTCTTCCTCCGATAATTTTGGTACAAATCGTATGCGCCAGTCAGCTAGGATTGCACGGCACTCGTACAATATTTGGATTGGGTCTTTGTATTCCACGATTTTCAAGTGCTGCCGTGGGAAATTTTCCGTTGCAGAAAGTCCAAAGTCTGCGGCCAGCTTTTCCGCCGCCTGTCGTAAGGACAGTTGAAACATTTTTGCGGTGAAGTCGATTGCATCGCCATCCGCGCCACAGCCAAAACAGTGAAATCGAAAATCCACTTTCATGCTGGGATTGCGGTCTGCATGGAATGGACAGCAAATCA
>OIXQ01000142.1_pt1 | contig 35875 bp, 35 predicted proteins | sample 1587791 | NCBI WGS metagenome assembly OIXQ01 (sample SAMN03283273) | human gut metagenome | biome: human-associated habitat; material: feces | host: Homo sapiens | place: Peru | collected 2012
CAGAGTATGACTGCTGAGGGTAGTAAGTTCGGTGGCTTGATGGAAGCTCAGTCCAAGACTATTACCGGTCAGATAAGCAACATTGAGGATGCCATCGAGCAGATGTTCAATGACCTCGGCAAATCCCAGGAGGGTGTTATCAATACCGGATTGGGAGTCGTTTCCACCCTTGTTGAGAATTGGGAGACGGTAGGCAAGGTGCTTATGACTGTCGTTGCAGCGTATGGAGCATACAAGGCTGTGGTGATAGCGATGATAGCAATATCTAAGGCACAGGTAGCTTGGGAGAGTGCGAAAGCATTCTTGTCTTTAGCGAAGTCTATCACAACCGCCAAGGATGCCATGGCTCTGTTCAATTTGGTCTCTTCTTCAAATGTTCTCGGTCTGGTTCTTGGTGCAGTAGCAGCTGGAGTCACGATGTTTAATCTATTCGGCAATAGCGCTGAGGATGCAGCTACCAAGACTTCCAAGTTTACCGAGAGCGCAAATGAAGCATCAAGCAAGGTCGAGTCGCTAATCTCCATTCTGAAGACTGCAAAGGAAGGCTCCAAGGTTTACAAGGACACCATCAAGGAGCTGTCAAACATCTATGACAACTACGGGATTGCTATTGACAAGATCAAGGAAGACGAGAGCAACCTTGTGGATGTTAAGCAGCAGGAGATAGATAAATCTAAAGAACTCGTCGAGCAAATCAAGCTGGAGGCTACAGAGCGCAACAGAGCCAATGCAATCTCCAAGGCTAATGAAGAATACAACAACCGTGTTGATAGCGCCCAGCAAGCTCTTTTGGGTAAGTTGAAGGATTACGGAACCTCTAGCAACGGTATAGCCGTCGGCATACAGAACATCGTATCTGACTCTGTTATTAAGCAGCTTGACGACTTAACACAGAAGATGGCTGGCTTGAATGAGCATTCCAAGGAATACCAATCCTATATGCGTCAATACAACCAAGTAATAGGGACGATGGTAGATAAGACGGTAGGACTTGCTAAATCTTTTGGGATTACGGACAGCAAAACAAAATATGCGAAAGAAGCATTAGCAGGCTATCTGTATGAGTTACGTACTGCCAAGAAGATACATGCCGAGGAAACCGACAATGTTAACAGGGCGGCAGATGCTACCGAGGATTTCGGAAACAAGGCCACATCTACCAAGAATAGGATAAATGCTTTGCAGAAACAACTCCAGGGTGCCGGCGAGGATGTACACGTTCTCTACAACCGTGTCAAGGAGTTCATGCAGAACTATTCCGAGAACAACATCAACTTCCACGTCAACTTCGATGCCAAGATACCATCGTGGATGCAGAATATGAATATTCCGGAACTGGGACGCTTAGGTAAGTACTTTTCCGCTTTGGCACGCGACCTTGCAAACAATAAGAAGTCTGGTGCGCTAGTCAATGGCAAATGGATGTCAACCAACGATATTGCCCAGCGAGGATGGGATTACACCAATGCAGCGAACACCAAGCAGACCAAGGCAGAAGACGATGCTAAGAAGAAGAAGCGCGAGAAGGAAGAGGCAGAAGCCAATGCCAAGAAGAACGCTACCAAAGCCAAGAAAGCAGCCGCCGATGCCAAGAAGCAGGCAGAAGACCGCAAGAAGGCCCAGGAGGAACTGAACGAGGACTTGAAGCAGCTGCAGCAGGATAATATCGACACCGATATATCTCAGATGCAGGAAGGCACGGAGAAGAAGCTTGCTGAAATCAAGAACGACTATGCCAAGCGCAAAGCCGAGATTGACAAGCAGGAAGCAGAGTTCAAGAAGAAAAACAAGGAAGCTGGCAAGAAGGCATCCCTTACCTCCGCTCAGTCCGACGCCCTAAATAAGGCAAGAGACCTCGCTACCCAAGAGTATAACAAGAAGCTTGATGAGGTCAACAGGGAAGCCCTCACCTCTATGCGCAACTACTTGAAGGAGTATGGTTCACTCTATCAGCAGAAGCAAGCCATTGCCGAGGAGTACGAAGAGAAGATTGCCAAGGCTCAGACGGAAGGCGAGAAGAAGACGCTCCAGCAGGAGAAGAAGAAAGCACTCGCCAACTTCGACTACGAAAGCATCTCTATGGGCATTGATTGGAAGGGTCTGATGAGCGGTGTGGGCAATATGGGAAAGGAAATGCTTAAGCCTATGCTCGAAAAGTTAGACGCTTATACCAACACAGATAAATTCCAGCAAGCCGATACTCAGACACAACAGAAGGTTGTTGACCTCATGCAGGAGATTCGCACTTATCTCGGAACTGATCAGAATGCAACATGGCAATCGCTTGCAACGTCAATCCAGAACTTCAATATGGCAGTTGCCGACTATCAGCAGTCTGCGGAAATGGAGCAGCTTATACGAAAAGAGTATGAGCAATCAAAGATTGACTTGAAGCAAGGAAAGATTTCGAAAGAAGCTTTTGATAATTTCAAGCAGACTGCGGATGATGCAAGCATGGCAACAGTCAAAGCCAAAGAGAAAATGGAAGCTTTAGGCATTACCGTAAACTCTGCTACAGATGCAGTCAAAAACTACACATCTGGTCTAACTGCTGCACTCAACAAGCTCGGAACATGGAAAGGAAACGAAGGGTTCTCTGAGGTACAATCATCAGTAGGCAACATAGATGCTTTGAAGGGTGCTCTTGATGAATCTCTCTCCTCTATGGGCAACGGAGTAGCTAAGACGATGGGCGCAACCATATCGAAAGGTTTAGGAAGCACTCTCGGTTCCATCGGAGACGGAATAACCAATATGATGGGTAGTGCCCTCGGCTCAATCGTAGGAGTGGTGGCACAGATACCGAAACTCATCCTCAATCTCGCAAGCTCCATAAAGAGCTTTGTGACTGGCATTCTCGATTCATTCACTCAGTTACTTCAACTCGAATGGCTATCAGATTTGGTTGACAGCATACTTGGAGCGGTTGGCAATCTCATTGATGCTATCTTCGACTTGCCCGAAAATCTCTTCAAGGCTCTCGAAAGTATCGTTGTCAATGGTATTGGTGGTCTTCTTGATACGGTTTTAGGTCGTGTAGGCAACATTCTCTCCTTCGGAGCACTTTCATCGAAAGGTCCATCAGATTGGTTCACAAACTCGAATGCCGAAAAGGTTCAGAAGACTATTGACAGACTGACGGACAGAAATGAACTCCTGCAGCAATCAATCGAGGATTTGACTGACGCAATGGAAAATGCTTACGGTTCAAAGGCAACCTCATACTACGAGCAAGCCTACAAGAATCAGCAGGAGACGAATCAGAACTACCTCGACATTGCAAAGGCTCAGGCAAGCTATCATGGAGCGCACGGTTCATGGAACAAATATTGGGGTGGCTTCGGTAGTGATGAGATGGATTGGATCAAGAAGAACGTCAAATCAGATTTCAATGGCGACCTCTTCTCCCTTAGTCCAGAGGAAATGAAGCTCCTCCGTGGTAACGTTGCCATCTGGGAGCACATCGAGAACACAGGAAAGGGTAACTATGGTGGGCGTCTGACAGAGAAGTTGAATGACTACATAGACCAAGCAGGCAAGCTGGAAGAGTTGTCAGACAAGCTGAAAGAAAACCTTACTCAGATTTCCTTTGACAGCATGAAGGATAGCTTCATATCAGAACTCATGGATATGAGCAAGTCAGCGCAGGACTTTGCAGACGATTTCGCTGAAATGATGCAAAAGGCTCTTCTCTCCTACTCAATGGAAGACCTCATCAACGGAGACTTGAAGAAGCTCTATGACGATTGGGCGAAGGCTATCAAGGACAACGATGGCAAGCTTACCGAAACAGACATAGAAGCATTCAACAAGCGTTACGATGATATTGTCCAGGAAGGATTGAAGAGACGTGATGATTGGGCAAAGGTGACAGGCTACACAGGTTCCTCATCCTCATCGCAGACCGCAACAAGCGGAGGATGGGCATCTATGGGGCAAGATACCGCAGACGAGCTGAATGGTCGCTTCACCGCCCTGCAGATTGCAGGAGAGTCTATCGCTCAGAACATGACTACCACCATATCTCAGATGGAGAGCATCGTTACCCTCGGAATCTCAACCAATGGCGCAGTATTGGAGATAAGAAACATGATGATCATGACAAACAGCTACCTCGAAGATATCGTGAAGTATTCAAAGCTTACCTACAATGACTTCGGAATAAAGCTGGATGATTTAAACAGAAGATTAAAGGATATTTGACCTCTATAGGCTTTTCGGTTGTTCGCCCTTACAACTATACCAAACAATAGCAAAAGCGGCTCACAGCGAAGCCTACAAGGTTATTTAATGATTAAATAGTTATGCTTAATAGACAACTTTACATCAATGGCAAGGATGCCTACCTTACGTGGGGCATATTATTAGACGAAACCGCCCTCAGTACGCTCATGACCCCTGCTCCAAACAAGGAGTTCATCAGCAACAAGTATCGCTCAAAGGACGGAAAGTCAGTTATCAAGCACAATCCAAGACTGGATGAAAGGGAGATAACGCTGCAGTTCAATATGACCGCCAAGGACTCAGATACGTTCATGATGAACTATGCTAAGTTCTGCGAGGAGGTTCTTGCCAAGGGAGAGTTGGTTATCCGCACCCGATTCCAGCCTAATGTGTGGTATCGGTGCATCTATCTCTCCTGCACGCAGTTCAGTCAGTTCATTCGGGAAATGGCAAAGTTCAGTCTAAAGCTCAACGAGCCAGACCCTAGTGACAGAGGTGAAACAAGTAAACATATACAAGCTAATGATTCAGATAAAGAGAAATAATAAGGTATTCTTCACATTAGAGGACTTCGGTGAGGGTTCTAAGCTGTCATATCAGCTTATGGACCACCACTATATCATATTGAAGTTCACTACGGCTACTCCTATCTATTTCGAGATTGGTGATTCCGTGGAGATTCCAGACTTCGGCTACTTTGAACTTACATCGTCATACTTCCCTAAGCACAATGATAGTGATGGCTATGACTACGAAATGCAGATGGATGCCTACTATATGTCTTGGAAGAATAAGATTTGCAAGTATCGCCCTCAGCACGGAGCAAACGAGACCTCCTTCAACCTCACCACAACGGTAGGCGTACACATGAACGTTATACTCGGCAACCTAAAGGCACTAGGTCTTACGTATAATGGCAAGGATTTCTCTGTTGATTACACTACGTACAACAACAAGGCTTTCGATGTTCAGAAGAGATTCTTGATCGAGTACGGTTCAATCAGTATTCTCGATGCTCTCAACGCCATCTGTTCTGAAGACGCACTCAACTGCGAGTGGTGGATAGATGGCTCTATTATATACCTTGGATATTGCGAAATGGAAGGGCAGACAACATTCGAACAGGATGTTAATGTTCTGTCTATGTCCTATTCGGAATCTAAGTCAACTTATATTACGAGACTGTACGCATTCGGCTCAGACAGGAATATCCCGAAAGGATATTTCACTGGTGCCGATGCGGACGTCACCACTGATGGTGTAGCTACCGATTACCTCATGCTCCCTAACAAGGAAGTTGATAGTGATGGTTTCTACGCCAAGGATGGTTACATAGAGAACGTGAATGTCGTAAAGAATGATAAGCAGGCTATCGAAGGTGTCGTGATGTTTGAGGACGAATATCCAAAGGTGGAAAGTGCAGTCAGCAGTATCAAGACCTATGATAGCACCGTTGATAACGAAGACGGAACGAAGACTACACAGACGTTTTGGCAGGTCACGGCTACGGATTCGTTCGCTACAAACTTTGAAGCTAGCTGGATAAAGAGTAATCTCACTTTAGGCATCAAATTCACTAGCGGTGCTCTCATGGGCATGGAGTTCGATGTTAGTTTCAAAGTCATTGACAAGGTTAACTACTTTGAGATTGTTGCTAATGACACTTACGGAAGAACTCTTCCAGATGGTGTTATGTGTCCGAAGGTTGGTGATAAGTTCTTCCTTTACAACTGGGACGCAACCAAGATTACAGATACGGACCTCATCCCTACCGCTCAGTTATCTCTGTTCGATAGAGCGAAGCAGTACTATCAGAAGACTATGATCAGCAACGCAAACTTCACATGCACGATGGATGGTGATAAGTTCTACAATAATGGGACATACGATTACCATCCTCTCGGTGAACAGGTAAAGCTGATTAATGATATGTTTGCGCAGGTGGATGCGGATGGCAAGCACTACCGAAACTCTCGTATCATCGGAATGGAGATACCTTTGGATATTCCTTACGACCACCCTCAGTACACAGTAGGCGAAAAGGCTGCAACAAGCCGATTGGGTAAGTTGGAAGACAAGGTTGACTCTATCACGGTAAACGGAACCCAGATAGGAGGTATAGGGAGTGGTAATGGTAGTGGTGGCGTCTATGTAATAGGCATGAACGACTTAACACCACCTACAGATAGTAATGTTCTATCAGCAAGAAAGTCAATTAATTCTTTTCTTTCCAAGCTTACCAATGATACCGCAGAAGGTTTAATAACCTTTGCTAAAGGTCTTATTGCTAAGGGTCTTGCAGATTTGAAGATGGGAGCGAATTTCGGCAACAACGCTAAGATTACGGAGCTTGGCGAGGCGGTACTTAGTGCTATCAAGTCTCTCGATTACGACAATGCGGCTGAACAGGGCTTTTCTGTCGAGAAGGAAAAGAACGGCAAGTATCATGCGTTTGTTACTAATCTTACTATCTGGGGCAAGGCGATATTCCACGAATTAGAGGTACGCAAGCTGTCTTATTCGGGAGGTAATATCTATCTGTCGGGAGCAGGAAGTAAGCTTATTAAGGTTGTACCTGTCAAGAAATCGGTATCTGATGGTGGTGTGACATCTTGGGTCGAAACATCTGAGGATGATGTGGAATGTGTTGGCTGGAAATGCTATCTCTTGGCTGATAATGGTACTACTGCTACGATGAATTACTGGCAGGAGGGAGACCAAGTGCGCTGCCAAACCATGGGCGAGATTGTGGCTGGTGGAGCGTATAGTGATGTAAGCAACAAGAGCTATTGGCGTACTATTCCTGATGGTGGTGTATCTACGCAGAACGAAAAAATTTACGGCACTAAGAAGGAAACTTACCTTGATGAGGATGGCAACGAGCAGACAAGGGAAGTGCAGGTGGAATTGTACGATGGTCAGGCGTTCGCTTGGATTGTTGTAGGTAAGCATTGTGATAAAATTGATGGTTACGACGATGAGTTTAGTGTTGGTTACAATGGCTCTAACCCTGCACCTTTGGAGACGAGGGATATTCCTTCGGCTGGCGATACCATTGTGCTTGACGGTAACAGACATCGTAATGACCAGCAGGAATACGACAAGACGGACAGACAGAACGTAATCGTCTTGGAGACTACTGGTGACTATGCCCCTCGTATCGCTTGTTATGCTAATATCTCTGAGTATAAGCATACTATCACGAAGCGTGTAAACGGCAGTGATAAAGAGGTGTCTCTGTCGGTATTCGAGACTTCACCTAAAGGTGGAACGAAAATCAATTCTTCACGTTTCGAGTGGATTTCTGATGACGGCAGTACTATCAATATCATCAACTATAGAGGCGACTGGGTAAGCACAAATATCTATCACAAGAACGACCAAGTGAACCATAACAATGCCGTATGGGTATGCGTTGCTAATTCAGGGGTTGATGTCCAAGAAGAGCCTTCCGATGGTGCAACTTACTGGAAAAAAGTACTTTCTGGAGGCAAAGGTGAGAAGGGTGACAAGGGAGATGACGGATTGAGCGGTAATGGCATCGTCCCTGTTTATACACGTTCCGAGGGTACGCCTACACCTCCTACATCGACGGATAAGAACAACTTGGATAACGGTTGGTCATTAGCAATACCTTCAGTGGCTGACGTAAAGAATGTAAACTATGGAGACTCGTCATGGACGGATTACAATGACGATAGCGGCTGCACGTGGAAGAAATCTCCTACTACGGCAGCCAGCTCTACAAGTGCGTGCTTGGTAACGTTCACTACTACGCAAGCAAACCAGGTTGTTAAGTTTGTCATCAAATCTTTCAGTGAGCCAAGATATGATTACATCTTTCTGTCAGAAATTGATGCAGGCAGTGTTCCGTCAAGACCAACTTCTAATGGTTGGTCTCGTGCGGTAAGTGGAAACGGTGTAGAATTATCCGTAACAGACATCATAGCTACAGCAGGAACGCATACCGTGTATGTCTGCTATGGCAAGGATAATTCTGGTGATTTTCACGGTGATTATGGATTATTCCGTATAGATAGCTCGGCTGGCATACCTCTTTGGCAATCGAACGGCAAAGAGGTGTTTACCCGTGAGGATAATGGTACGATAAAGAGCAAAATCGAATCTTGGTCGGAGCCGTTTAAGGTGACAGGAGAAGACGGAGCAGACGGTAAGGACGGAACAGATGGCGAGCAAGGTGAGTCCGCATTGGAGATAATTGTCACTCCAGAAACGCTTGTGTTTGATACAGGTGATGATGGTCTCGTACCTTCTGGAACAAGTAAGCAAGCGTCTATATCGTGCTATCGAAATGGCGTAAAGGTGACGAATGTTTCTTACAGTAAATCCGCGGTAAAGAATTGTTCTGCATCCGTTTCGGAATCGAACAGCTCTGCTACCGTTACCATATCCGAAATCACCTCGCAGGAAGTGGCTGACACGAGCGGTAACAGCTCTACTGTTAGCAATACGAGCGGATATGCAACCATACAGGTCTGGGATAAAGACACGAACTTGTATCATCGCGTACAGGTGAAGTTTATGGTCAACGTGGCTAAGTTCACTGGACAGATGGTCAACACCAACAAGCGATTCTCTTTGCAGCACGAAGAATTAGTGAATGCCGTCAAGGATAAGGTGGGTTCTTCTGAGCTTACGGAGTTTAAGGCTGAGATTACGCAAACAGCAAGGGAAATCTCACTCTCTGTGAGCGAAAAGTCGATAGCAAGGCGCAACCTGCTCGTAGGCAGCGCATTCCTGCGTGAGGATAATAATGTCAAAATATCCGATGGTGCAAGAATCGAGATGAACTCGGGTTATCAGGGTACGAATTGTATTAAGGTTATTGATGAACTTGATGGAACGAATCATTATATAGGTGCATTCTGGGATGGTGGCATTGGTGGCAAAAGTATCAAAATTACGAAGGGTAAGAAATATGTAATATCGTGCTGGTGTAAGACAAACGATAAGAGGGCGAAATTTTACATCGAACCTGTTTATACCGATAAGCAGACTAACGCAAAACGACTCGGAAGGGCAACGCTTTTGTCATCTTCATCGTGGATTTTCGAGGTTAAAGAGGTAAACACATGGCAGTTGTTCACGTCTGTCATTGATACTACCGACGGTTTATCAGATTATATCGGCTTCAATTTTTGGGAAACTTGCGCAGAAAAGGTTGGTCATCTTGAAGCTTGGATTTGCCGTATGATGGTTGAGGAAGGCACGGAGTACAATGGTTGGACTCTGTCTGAAAAAGATTACGATTTCATAGGTGCAAACCTGATTGATAATTCGAGAACGTTTGACCTTGGGGGTAATATTAAGGTTGTAAAAGGGACAAAGAAGCTTGTTGGTGATGCTTATGAATTATCTGCAACCTTGGGCGATGATTATAATACCTTCTACATGATTGGTAACGAAGCTTTCGAGTTAGATACTGATTATACCCTTTCCTTTGAGGTCAAAGGCGATGCAAAGTACGTGGGTGTTTACGCATATTACAAGAAAACTGATACGCCTTGGCTTTATTACAAAGAACAACAAGATAACCCATTATACGAAAAGAATGGTGATGGTAAAACGGAAGCTTATGTCGGATTACTTGAAGAAAATTACTTAGCAAAGCAACACAGAGTATGGGTACACTTCAAGTTTAAGAAAAGATTACCAGAGTACATCTACTTCCAGTTTCCAAAAAATACCGAGCAGACTGACGTAACGAGCTGGAATGTGACTATCACGAGGCCGAAGCTCGAAGAAGGCGCAGTCGTAACCGAATACACAGAGCGCAAGAGTGACCTTATCGATAAGGCGAGTCTGAAGGCAGCGGGTATTGTTGTTGACTCTGAATCTGTCACGCTCTACGGAAATCAGGTACACATCAAGAACAACAAGACTGATGCGAACGATACCGTGCTTATCGACAACGAGACAGGTCAGATATCGGCTGGGCTAATAAATGCCGATGAGGTTGTAGCGAAAGGTATTAAAACGCAGGAACTGGAAGCGCAACACCTCAAAGTGACAGGTAATAGCCGACTTGGAATCTTCGAGATAAAAACATCAAGCGGAGACGGGAGGGATAATTATACCATAGATGGCGATATGATTACATACAGTGGTATCTATAAACTCCCTGACGGAACAACGACTATTACTTCTCATGACGGTTTAGCCTACTTGATGTACAAGCCTTTGTTTATCAGGCAAGGTGCCCCAGATATGGGTAAGTATATGAGACTTGGGAATTATTACACGGAATGGGATGATTGTGGAACTGGTAATGGAGATAGTTACCTATTCAACGGTGCGGCGGCAAGATACGTGTGTAGCGGAAGCAATGCATGTAAGAATTACGCCCTACCAACAAATCTGTCTTATAACAACAATTATTTCCCAGTCTCGTACATATATTCCACTAAGGCCACGCAGAATGACCCTGCTTTTGCCATTAATGTACAACCAAAAGGAACGCCAGGAGAGCGCACGGCAATACAGACGAATGCGGCTATACGAGGAGTGTTTGCTCCAAACTCAAAGAGTATCAGCAGCTATAATGATAAGACGATACCAAATGGTATTGGAGTGGTTATCTGCACAAATGATTCCGATATGACACTGACGCTTCCTGTCAATCCTCTTGAAGGGCAGACACTGATAATCATACAAGGTTCTGGTAAAAGGGTATATATCGTTCCTTACGGAGACGAAAAGATATATTGTCACGGACAAACGAGAGATAAGAACACTAAGTTCTATTCGGGAACAATCGGTCAGTTTAATATCTTTGTTTATGTTCGTGGCGCATGGCAGTTGCAATTTATGAATAGCAATGTATAATTTTATAAGCTTATGAAAAAAATAGTAAAAGGCAATGACTTCACACTGCGGATTCCAGTGATGAAGATGGTGGAGGGGCAAGCGCAGGCTTTTCCTCTCCCTGCCTGTACTGATGTTGTAGTACAGGTTTGCAATCAGTTCAGACGCATCCCTCTTGCGTTTGAAATTGATATAAAGGAGGACAATGTGCTCCTTGCGAGAGTAGAGGGTGACAAGATGAGCATCGGCACTTATGCCATCGAAGTCAAGGGCAAAATATTCGGCAATGACTGGCGAAGCAACGAATATCCTCAGTTTTCCATCGTAGCCAAGAATGCCGATTCCGATACCGAGTTTGGCGAGACTGACGAGGGAGACAACAGCGTAGAGATGGATACCTCCTTGGTTATCCTGCCACCAAGCGTGGAATTAGAGCAACTCATCTCGCAGGCGGAAGGACTTGTAGATGCGGCCAAGAAAGCGGCGGACACAGCGAGCGAGGCTTCGAAGAACGCCAAGACCGCCCTGTCGGCTGCCGAGAATGTCAACGCTGACCTCGTTGATCATGTGCTTACCGTGACCAACCGGCAAGGGGAGGTGAAGAGTATCAACTTAGGCGACATTGACGAGGTGGTGACGGTGACGATTACTTCGTCGGTGGAGAGTGTAGAGGTAGGCGGCATCTCGATAGCTGTGAGATACAACCACGGCACCACGCCGCAGACGTTCGTTACCGATGTCGATGGCAAGGCTGTTTTTAGGGTTCATAGGGGTGAGTATTACGAACTGAGCGTGCCCCAGTATGGCAATGCGCAGCCAATCTCTCCTGTTGGATTTACCGCCGTACTGGAGAGTCGGAATATCAACCTAAGCTATCTGCCATACGACGAGGAATCGAGCGAGAAGGTGGTGGTGACGGTCACCAAGTATGGGGCAGACAACCAGGCTGCCGCTTACGAGGGTATCCCTGTGTCGGTGACCTATGACAAGAAGACCGTCGAGTATCAATCTGACAGCAAGGGACAGGTAACAGTCTATGTGCCTTACGGCAAAGAATATACCGTAAAGGTCGAGAATCAAGAAGGCTACTATGTCAGTTTCAATAGAAACACAAGGACCTACACGGCGACGGTTCCGCAGAGATTATTGGATTACAGAATGTACCAGTTCAAAGCAGGCATCTTTGTGATGGATGATAATCTCAACGAGTATTACATCGACGATTGGGTTGCGACCGGTAGAGACAGCGAGGAGGTTATGGCACTGAAGGTGGCTGACTCCACCTTGATGATCAATAAGGGTACGTTCATGATTAGAACCTCCGACCTTAGGAATATGTCCAAGCTGCCAAAGTTGCCATGGTGTACACAGCAGCTGCTGTTCACAAGTATCGCCTCGAACGGCAATGTTAGCTCAGACGCCAACTACTATAATGGCGAGTCGAGCACGTTTCTCATCCGGCAGGAGGCACAAGAGCGAAGCCTTTCCGTGCCGGCGGCAGACTACGCCTACAACCAGATATTCTGTATTGGCGGTCAGGATTTGCATGGGTTCAAGATGTCGGCAGGACAGGAATTCATCCACATGGCGAATGCGAGTTCTATCAAACAGATACTGACCGCATTGTACGGAGAGGACGTGGGAAATGCTTACTACAAGTTTGTTATGACCAATTGGCGATGGACCAGTACGCAGAACGGCGCTGGTAGCGCTTGGATCTACAACAGTGGTGCGAGCAGCAGCAGCAAGACGAACAGCAACGTGGTTCTGCCAGTTTTCGCTTGCCCTTAACCTCTTTGCCTCTTTACCTCTTGACAACCCCAGCTCACTAAGGAGCAAAAGGAGGCGAGGACAATGGTCGTGAATTTTAGTGAATTAATTAACATAAATAAAACAGAAGGATGTTAGCGGAAGGATTGGGAATATACAAGGACACACGCTTGCTCTGCAAGCTGTTGTTGGAATACGGAAGGAATGTTAGCAAAGTGGTGAGATATGGTATCTACGAACGGATGACAGAGAAGTCGGCAAGGGCTTTGGACCTGGTGTATCTGGCAAACGGCAGCATGGCAAGACGTGTGGAATATATAGACGAGTATATCATGATCGTCCGGGAGATACGCACATTCGTCGGCATTTTCGACGAACTCGCCTATCTTGACGTTCGTAAGGCTACGAACCTGACGAAACTCATGGACAGGCTGATACAATTTGCATACGGATGGCGAAGGAGTTCTCTCGGATCTTCGCAGAGGTGAGAGCCACGAAGCTAAGGCAACGTGGGAGTGCCGTCATCAGATGGTGACAAGGGATGCCGCCACGCAACTTTTTCAGAAGAAGAAGTGGTCAGACCTCAAAGGGAGAAGGCATCGGTAACGCAGAACGGCGCTGGTAGCGCTTGGATCTACAACAGTGGTGCGAGCAGCAGCAGCAAGACGAACAGCAACGTGGTTCTGCCAGTTTTCGATTATCACATATTGATGATGCCCTATTCTTTTCGCCATCCTTCTGTATATCTAACAATCAAATTATCATGCAAGAGTATGTCTCCATCGAGGATATTAGACAGGCGTATATCGACTGCTGCAAGCATAAGACTTCGACCGACGATTGTGTAAGCTATCAAGCAGAGGCGATAATCAACAACTATCAGCTGTACGTAGACCTTAACCGGCTGACTTACGAGATAGGTCCAAGCAAGGCTTTCTGCGTGACTCGTCCCAAGTTAAGGGAGGTGTTCTGTGCCCAGTTTCGTGACAGAGTCGTGCATCATCTTCTTGCATTGAAGTTTGGAGATATTCTTGAGGGCGAATTGACCGATAGCGCATTTGCTTGCAGGCAAGGTAAGGGTGTTCTTTACGGTGTCGAGCAGGTTAAGGCTCAGATGGAATGGGTGAGCGAAGGTTATACTCGGGAGGCTTGGGTCCTCAAATGCGACCTTCAGGGCTTTTTTATGAGTATCGACAGAAAAATGCTATATGACAAACTGGAACGGCTGATTAGGGCGAAGTATCGTGGTAAGGATATCGAGTGGTGGCTATGGTTGTGGAAAATAGTGGTGTTGCATGATCCAACAAAGAACTGCGTCAAGGTCGGCAACTTGAAGTTATTCGATATACTGCCAAAAAATAAGTCGCTGTTCACATGTGGCAAGGACAAAGGCCTTCCTATCGGAAACCTTCCGAGTCAACTGCTTGCCAACTTGCTTTTGTCCGACTTCGATAAGATGATGGTCTCGGCGGTAGGTACGGACGGTGGATATGGCAGATATATGGGCGACTTCATCGTCATCAGCAGGGATAGAAGACTGCTTCATCGCATCCTGCAAGAGGGCAGGATATATCTGAGAGATGAATTAGGATTGACGCTACATCCTCGCAAAATCTCCTTGCAGAGAGTGAGCAATGGTGTTCGATTCATCGGCACGATGATAAGACCTCACAGACTTGTTTCAAACAGACAGACAGTAGAACGACTGTATGCTGTGATAGACGAGCTCGGGATGATCGAAAATCCCACAAGACAGGTCTTGAAACGATACGTCGGACGCATCAATAGTCTGATGGGACTGCTTGTCTATTGTGACAGCTATCACGTAAGACGCAAAGCTTGGATGATGATGCCGCACAAAGACAGACTCTATTGTAAGAATATGAAGGTTATCAAGATTATGAATAAATTTAAGGTTTAATTATAAAAAAATGTCGATTATGAAGATTAATTTTATCAAGACAATTATCCCGGAAACAGCTTTCAAAAAGCAATATGAACTTGGAAGCTTGATGATTTATCATATCGGGGAAGCGCTTAATAAGGAATTAGGCGCATACGAATGTTATGAGTGCTCCATGGCAGTTTCATCCTTTGATGAGGAAGAGGTACAGAAGGCATTTGTTGAGTTTTCGGCAAAAATGGATGCCCTGAAACTTGAACAGGCTAAGGTGGATAAGGTAGCCGAGATTACTGCCTATGATACTTCATCCTCTGTCAACGGCTTTATGCTAAACGGTATGCTTATTCCGTGGAGTAAAGATGATCCTAATTCCCCTAACGTCGATAAGCGCATGGGCTTACGACAGAATATTGCTGACAAGATTGCGCTGGGCGAGGAAAACATATCTATATGGCTAAAAGGTATGTCTTTTACTATGTCGTGTGCGCAAGCCGAAGTGCTCATGCGAAGTATTGAAAACTACGCATACGAGTGTTTTAACGTAACGGCAAGCCATAAGGCGGCTGTGGGCGAGCTGACGACCATCGATGAGGTGGAAGCCTACGACTATAAGGCTGGCTATCCGAAGATGCTGGAGATGAGCGTATAGCATCATTTTGTTGACGTCGATAAAATGGTATCAACGTGTAGTCTTACACCTGTCAAGTGTAGGACTACATCTTAAGTTTAATTTATTAAAATTTTAAAGATTATGTATGTATTAAGTATTATTTCTTTCCTCTTGCTTGCAGGATTTCTCTTGTTCGCAGCCATGCGGTTCGGCATTCCGAGCATGGTGAGCGATGTGTATTACCAGCTACAGAAATGCACGGGTAGCGAAGTGATAGGCGATAAGCGCAAGCGAAACTATGGCTGGGTGTTCACGCTCGTCATGTTTGCGAGTGCCTTGCTTATGCTTGTTTCTCTCCTCGACTCGGGTAAAGGTATTCAGTTCCTTGCGTTCCTCGGATGCGCAGGGTTGATGTTTGTTGGTTTTGTTCCTCATTATCTTGATAATGCAGAACATGCAATACATAAAGCAGCAGCTATCACAGCGGCTATCGGGTGCGTAGGATGGTGTTCGAGTGTTAATCTCGCTCCTACCCTATTGTTGGCTATTGCGGTGCTCATCATCTATTTCCCTCCAGCCAAAAAGCCGAAAGCTGTTGGATATTACTGGGCAGAGTTGGCGGCATTCTTAGACGTGTATTTGACTTACTGGATATTTGCACTATGAAGAATTTATTTAAACTAAACAAGCGAGACTGGATTGGTCTTGCTTGTTGGCTGCTTATCAGTATATTGATAGGTCTGCTTGCTTTGCCCGTCATGGTAGGTAGAGAGATATACCAGTACAAGCACTACCATTTGGCTAAGTTTGAGTGGGAAGATATTGTGAGGTATTCTGTAGTGATCGTACTCGGTAGTATTATTAATTACTTAATTTTAGATTCATTATTATGAGACAGATAAAAAGAATTTTCGTTCATTGCACAGCTTCTTCTCAGAAGTGGGGAGTAAAGGAACTGTTGGCAGAGTTTAAGGCGAAGGGTTGGAGAAATCCAGGCTATCACAAGGTTGTGACGGAAGATGGTGTTGTGCATCAGTTGTTAGACATCAGCAAGGTTAGTAACGGCGTGCAGGGCTACAACTCTACTGCTATCAATGTTGCTTATGTGGGCGGTATTGATAGCAAAGGTAAGCCTATCGACAATAGAACGGAGGCTCAGAAGATAGCTCTAAGGTCATTGCTTAAAGAGTTGCATCGCCAATATCCTCACGCAACTATTATGGGGCACAGAGACATCTGGGGGAGCAATCCAAAGAAATGGAAGAAATGGTGTCCTTGTTTTGATGCAAAATCGGAATATAAGGATATAGAATAAAAGATGGCTAATCAAACGCTGATATACGAACAATTTGCTTACAGATTGTTACTTTAGCAAAGTTTAACTACAATTTTTTACTCAAAATGAATTGATTTGAGCAAAAAATTGTAGTTTTGTCAAGAACATAGAACAATTAACAATAGAAAAAAGGAGGTTTTAATGACACAAGAACAAGAAGTCGAAGTCCAACGGTTGATAAAGGATATAGATGTTACTGAACTGATGGGAATGCTTATGAAGCATGGCAACAGGTATTCCAGAAGAATCTTGAAATTCTTCAGATGGTTCTGCAAGTATATTCCAATTACGCTCATGTGCTTCCACGCATATGGTATTTGGGAATTTTCTCAGCATCCAAGAGAAATGTTTGTTCCTTATGCAGAGAATACGCCCTGCTACCTCTATATTTACTTCATGGTGTATATTCTTCCTATGGTAGCGATATTGGCAAGCAGATTCTTTTTCCTGTGTTGGAGATACAGAATACCCTTCTTTTATTTCTTCGGTATCAATGCGGCTCACATCGTTGAATGGAGTTGGTACACAACTAAAGATATGGTAGATTCCTGCTTCACTGTCATGGTGGTAACGGCAATATTCTATCTGTACTCTTTTGTGGATTTGTTTATCAGTAAGTCAAAGTTAGGGCGAAAAATCTGTGCGTGATTATGGGAAAGATATTGAATTATAAGATACTCGGAACGGCTTTAAAGTCGCTAAGTGACGCTTGCTTTAAAGCTGACGAACAGCAGAAGAATGGAGAGAAAGTCACCGCTTGCGGAATGAGCGATGAGGACTTAGATAGATTATGTGACATCATCCCCGACATGCTCAACCCGATGATGAGCACAGAGGAAGTTAAGGAAAAGCTTCACGTTTCTGACGCTACGTTGAATCGAATGGTAGCCAGAGGTGATATTCCTAATGGTGAGTGCAAGAAAAGAGGACACAGCCGATATTGGAAGAAATGGGATATTCTGCACTTCATTAAAAAGAAAAGAAAATAATAGTTGAACATGTAAGTGTTCCTTACAAGTTGAGCAAGAGAGGTAAGTGATTGCCTCTTTTTTTTATTCCCCCGATTCCGATGCTTTTAAAAATACAATATTTCGAGGAAATTATATACAATTATATACAATATTTCGAGGAAATTATATATATGCGTTTATATGAGTGCATAAAGTTTTGCACTTTTTTATGAAATCTATTTGATGATTAAATATTTTATCGTATATTTGCAGCATTATTGTTTAATCATCAAATAGTTATAGTATGGCAGATAGAATTAAAGATATTGTTGTAGGCATAGTTCTTGCACTCCTCGCCTATCTTAAACCGATTGAAGGTGAGTTGTCTTCGCTTATGATCGTCTTCACCCTCAACTTTATTTTCGGTTATCTTAGTGGCATGATTGCAAAAGGAGAGAACTTCGAGTTGAAGAAAGCAGTTGTGTGCATCGGTCACGCTACCGTGTTTTTCGTCCTTTGCGCAGCCGTGTATGCTATTGGGAGGTTTAAAGGACAGATGGAAGGCTCGGTTCAATGCGTATCATTTATCTCGTATTTAGTTCTGTGGTTCTATGGATGCAATATTCTTAAGAACTTGAAGCTGATATTCAAAAAAGGCACTCCACCCTGGTACGTAGTCAGCTTCCTGTATTATCTTATGCGATTTAGGTTTATTGATAAGATTCCCTATCTATCAGAATATCTTAATTACGCAGAAAAGGAGGAATGATTATGGCAGATTCAGCTAAACTTGTTCAGTTTATTCTTAGTTGGGAAACGGATAAATACACGAACAGAAAAAACGATAATGGGGGACCGACAAAGTACGGAATTACCCTTGCTACCTGGAGAAAAGTCGGGTACGACAAGAATGGCGATGGTGTTCTCAACGAAGAAGACGTGAAACTCCTTACTGAGGAAGACTTCCATCGTGTCTTCAAGGAGAACTATTGGAATGCCTGCAAAGCAGACAAAATTCAAGATCAGAGTGTAGCCAATATGCTGGTAGACTTTGCTTATAATAGCGGAGTAAGCAGAGCTGTAAGGCACCTCCAACTAACTCTCGGTATAACAGCAGATGGCATCATTGGCAATAAGACATTGTTTGCTATCAACAAATCTAACGGTAAGAGACTCTTTGAGAGATTCAAAAAGACAAGAGAGGGTTATCTTAAAAGCATAGCCAAAGGAAAACAGAAGGGCTTCCTCGATGGTTGGCTTCGCAGATTAAGCTATATTACTTATGGACACTTAAAGTTGAATGAATGATGAAATGGTATGATGTTAGATTATGGAAGTGGGCAATAATCTGCTTGTTTGTCGGGCTTATGCTTACGTCTTTTTTAAGCTGTGGCACCCAAAAGACTGTAACTAAGCAGACCTATTTGAAAGATGAATTGAGTGAAAAGAAGTTCGATTCACTCTTTACGGCTCGTATGGCATACTCCTTCGAGCAATGGCTACACTATCAGAAGCAGGAGAACGACAAGAGCGTTAAAGACAGCAGTTATGTCAAGGACAGCACTGCTACAAGATTTGATGCACAAGGCAACAAAATTGGCGAAGATAGATTTCACTATGAGAGCCATATACGAACAGAAAAGGACGTCCAGAAGTTGCTAGATAGCATCAGTCATTACAGGCTATTGAAGGATAGTATTGCTATCTATCGGCATAAACTTGATTCCTTATCGAGTATTAAGCATTCTAGCGATATTGCGGTAAAAACGGTTGAGAAACCTCTTACCACAGCTCAGAAGATTTATATTCAGATAGGACAGATATTCTGTTTTTGCTTAGTAATTATGGTGCTATATCTTTTATATACGATAAAAAAAAGAAAATATTCTTAGAAAGTTAACTTTGGGTTTTAAGATTGTTTAGGATGATTTGGGCGGCTACTCGTGATGAGTGGTCGCCTTTTTTGTTTGCAAAGAAAATTTTTTCGTTCTAAGAGGGTAAAAAATGATACTACCTACTATCACCCTAAACTGCTGATTTAGAGCCACTAAGAGAAACTATGATAGCCTTATAGCTTATTTGCAAACAATTTTCTAACTTTGCACACGTAACGTTACAAAAGTGTTAGTTAAATATAAGGTTAAATTAAAAATTCGGGATATGGAAAGTAAAACTTACGTGTTCAATCCAGAGAGCGGCACAAGCGGTACAGGCTCTAATGGAATCTTGGCTATGCTTCCTGCACTCATGCAGAAGCAAGGCGTTGACCCTGGTCTTATTGCACTCTTGAACAACCGCGGAAACGGAAATGGTTGGGGTGACGACATCTTTGCAATCCTTTTGTTGTTCATCCTTATGGGCAATAATGGTATGGGACTCTTCGGAGGTAATCGCTGCATGGGTTCTAATGGACAGGGCGGTGTTGCACCAATGCTTAACAATGATGCCAATACAGCCGTTATCATGCAGGCAGTTCAGCGCAATGGATTTGATGTTCAGAGCTTGGCTACAGCCCTCAACACATCAAGTGATGCAGTCATGGCTGCAATCAATGGCTTAGGTCAGCAGATTTGCAACCTCGGCAATCAGATGGGCATGAATGCTAATCAGATTTTGACTGCTATCATGCAGGGTAACAATGCCATCGCTACCCAGTTGGCAGAATGCTGCTGCAAGACCAATAACGCCATAACTGCAATGGATGGCAACCTCAAGCTGTCTATCTGTCAGCAGACCCACGCCATCAATGATACGGCAAATGCCAATGCTTTGATGCTCCGTGACAAGGCAGATGCTAACAATCAGTCTGTCTTGGCTAAGTTGGATCAGATGCAGACACAGGCAATGCAGGATAAGCTCGATGCTTTGAGAGAGAAGAACAGTGCCCTGCTTGCTCAGATTTCCAATGAGCATCAGACACAGGCTTTGCAGTCTTATCAGGCGCAGGTTATCACACCAGTAAATGCAGCTTTGGCTGCGCTGCAGGCAGAGGTGGCTGGCATCAAGTGCAAGTTGCCTAATACAATCAGTGTTCAGTACCCTCAGTACGGAGTATTCAACAAGGACGTTTATACTGCTGCCGCCATGGGAGCTTATGCAGGTGATGTAGCGGCTTCTCGTTCAACTGTAGGATGCGGTTGTTAGGAAAGGAGGTAACTATGTTCCCTTTATATCCATTCAATCCATTTATTCCAATCGGTCAGAGAAACCAAATCAAACGTATTGATGTAGGAGGTATCTATGAGCTGAAGACAAATGCTCAGCAGGTCACAGATGCGAGTGTTGATTATGGTATCAATCCTTGCTACTACAATGCTTTGCCTTGCGAGTGCATTGTACTCTTGAAGATACATCAAGGAGTTGCCGCGGCAAGTGCGACACTTCCTGTCACAATCGTAACTCCAAATAGTGGCTCTACCACTGTTAACGGAACTGCCAACACTAGCGGAACAGCTTCCGGTACAACAAAGGTGCCAGTTGTTGATCATGCGGGAAATGCAGTGACGGGAGCTAGCGTTTCTGAAACTACGGAGGCTTTGGCATACATCAATAAGAAGAGCGGTATTATCCGACTGCTTGGGTTTCAGCAGCCTACAGGCGGCTAACAGAGTATTAACTATGGGACAGATTGAAAAGTCTGTCCCTTTAAAAGAGAAAGAAAATGTTTCAAGGACTAAGACAGTCTTCTCTCTTCTACATCTTAGACAAGGGAGGAGAAAAGCCGACTCTAAAAATCGGTCAAGTAATATCGGTCAGCAATCCTCAGCAGAAATATCCTAGCTATATGCCAGGACAGACTCCGACCTTAGAGACGACCGTTGATGTTAAGGTGCAAGTAGAGGACCAACAGGTCAATTTCGAAAAGCTGCCATCTACGGCACAGATAGTGAACTTCGGCAATGAAGGTGTTGTTGTCAGTGACAGCAGGGAAGCTATGTGCGCTGAGATAGATGCTATGTTGCGGCATTCCAAAGGAGTCGTGGAAAGTGTAGATTACCACAATGGAGTCATAAGCTCCTGCGAGGAAATGCTCACTAGAATCAACCCACAGATTGCTAAGGAAAAGCAGCAGGAAAAAGACATCAATAATCTCAAGTCAGAGGTTAGCGGCATGAAGGGCACGCTTTCCAATATTGAATCCATGCTGTCTAAAGCTTTGAGCGGTAACAATTTTAAAAAGTAATTGCTATGGGATATATGGTAGAAATTACGGAAAACAAGTTCGATGAGCTTGTTGACAACTGCGAGGAAATGGTTCGAGCAGGTGGCAAGGTTATGAAGTGCTTGGATAGTTTGAAGCGCGAGCGTATGGGAAACCGTATGCCAATGCCAGACTATCGTGACAAGTGGGACGATGAAGATTGGCGCGACGAAGACCGCTATGGAGAGCGACGCTACTATGGTCGCCGTGGCGGTGGACGTTACTAATGTTTAATTCGGTGGTGGGGATTTTTCCCTACCACCCTTAAAAGAAAGAGCTATGGGAAAATGTAGAATGCCTTTGGATGCTTACGATATGAAGCCAGAAGGAATGATAGCATATCTGAGATATAATGGCTGGCACTTCAACAAGAAAGCTTGCGAGTGGGCAGTCGCTCAGATGAGAAAATACAACCCAGTCACCAAAAAGGATGAGGAGGTTGAATACATGGATAAGGATAAGGTTGAGTCCATCCTTACCAAGCAGGGAGTAACGCTTGAAAATAATGTAGGCTATGATCATGTCTATGTGGCAAACATGGTTAAAGCTGATTTCTATAAGTCTTCCATCGAGGACGAAGCTCACATGGCTTTGTTCGTGAAAGATATGGTTGATGATACCGATCAGAAGGATGGCTTCATCTTTAACAGATTCTATGCCGATTGCAACCATAATGGCATCGGCATTCCATGGGATGATATTTTATGATAAGTCAAGAGATATATCTAGAAAAATACGATTGGAAAGTTCTTGTGTTTTACGGTTTAGAATCATCAGATACCGATGAGGTATGCAACTCCCTTGTGCAGATAGGCTGCACAGAAAAGGCAGTCGAAAGCGCAAGGGAGCATTGCTTACGAGGAATGCCGAACACAGGTCTAACCTACTCCAATCTTGCAGGTAGAAAGAGCGTGGTTGCTGTCAGTAGGACCACATCGGAATATGAGTTTGTGAATACTGTCACACACGAAATGTTCCACGTTGTCACTCATATCTGCGAATTACTAGGTATTGACTTGAAAGACGAAGAGCCTTGCTACATGATGGGATGGCTCTGCCAGGCAGTTAGTAGAATATTCATTTAAAATTTAAAAATATGACGGACATTAAATTAATGGTAGATGCTGCAAGACAGCTTAACCAAACTTGGAAAATGAGTAGTAATGGTTTGGAAACGACAGATATTCCAAACGATGTGTACAATGCATTATGTGAAGTGGATGAAGCCGTAACCAATCTGATTGACAAAATCGGTGAAGCTACAAAAATCATTACACTAAGCAGCATATACAAAAACGCTTAACTACTTGATACCCAGGGAGTTAAATTTGGTATTTTTAACTAAAATAAAGTGTGGTATATTTGCATATATCACATTTTTTTTGTATCTTTGCATATAGAAAGAGTGGTTATTTTGACTAACCACAGATTATATTGAACCAATTAAAATTTTAAAAAGATGGAAGAAATTAAGGAAATCAAAAAGAATTATGAAATGGGATTCATTTCGTCACATGAATTTCTTTGTGAATATGCTGGTGTTCTTTCTAGACTAGGAGCACAGGGCGAACTGATTGACGCTATGAATACAGTATTAGCTCCGCTTGCAGATTTCGTTGTGAGGGACATTTTGAATGCCAAAGATAGCGAGAAGAAACAGATTAAGGACTTTAATTTTAAGTAGATATGACAACTATTATATTAACAAATGTAATAATCGTATTATCAATAGTTTTGGTGGCATATGCTGCTATAAAATATTAATAACAAAGCCCTCGACAACACGGTTAAGTCCACTTGTATGATTACAAATACAAATATAGAGCTTAATAAAATTGTAGCTAAGAATAATTTCAAATGGAAATACTCTGACGAATTGCAAATGGCTATTAACGAAGGTTTTCTGGAAAATGGTTTCGGAGGAGTTGTAGATTCTTATGAAGATGCTAAATCTTATTTTCGTGTCAACGGAACTGGTGAGATTGATCAAAGTGTTGTAGGAGAAGCAATAGCCTTTCTTGCAGAAGGAGAAGCTGTTTCCGTAAGACTGATTCAATTTAGTTGTTATGGTTCTTTATTCTTCAGATACGTTGTTAAAATTAGAAATATTTAAAGATATAGCCCTACGCAGCACGGTTAAGCGATAGATATGAAAGCAATTAAAGTAGCAATACTCTTTGAAATGATGAAGAGACTTATGATTCAGTACTCATTCGATGAGTTGCAGGGTACTACTTTCAGAAGTCATTTTGGTGCAGTTGGCCTTGGTGATACGTATGAGAGAAATGGTTTCTTCTTGGCAGCATACATAACAGATAATTCTGTAATACAGGATGGCTTTATGGAGGGAGTAAGAACATACCTTGATGATGCGGTCGTATATAAGTACGATTCTCCTTATCAAGAGAAGGATATTCTAGAGAAAGAATTAATGTACATAATTGAGATTAAAAATGAAGACTAACAGTTTATATGTTACCCGCGACGATTCAATGTATGACACAAAGAGCGGGTTTGAGACTTACGAGGAGGCCAATGCCTATCGTGAGGAGTGTCAGAGAAGTTGGATCAATCATGCCGACTATGTTTTTCTCATAACAAGAGACTCTTCCGGAAATTTTGTCAAAAAGACAAACTTGACAAAAGCAACAGAGGAAGAGAGAATCAAGCTTCTTGAAGAAGCAGGCATTCCATTGAAATAATGTGTAACCAATTAAAATATTAAAAGATTATGACAACAGCAACAATTTTGAGTAAGGCTGCCGAGGATATGGTAGCAGTTCCTTCTTCAGTTAATGAAGACAAGTTCTTTGATTTCGAGAAAGCCAAGACTCAGGCTATCACTCTCGAACAGTTGAGTCGCACACACCGCGAGGATGATGTTTACGGAAATCCACTTCGTGGCATCTATCATTTTGACCTTTTCAATAAGGTTATTGATGAATGTACAGAACTCGGCTACAATGTGGAGGTTTATGATATGTTTGCAGCACAGAACAGAGACCGTCAGTCGCCTGGAGTGGTTCGCCTCCCACAAGTGGAGGCGGTCAAAGGTCAGCATGCGGTAGAAGCGCATATCCTTCGTCGAGTTTATGCCAATATCCGTATCACAGATTTTGATAATGATGAGACTACAACTAATGTAGCCGTAGCCTTCCATCAGAAGGGTATTCAGATTGGATTCGGTCCGAATGTGATGATATGCCACAATCAGTGTATGCTATCGCCGGAATTGTATATGTCCAGCTATTCCGAAAAGGGCAAGAAGGGTTCCGGTATGGATGTGGCAGCAATGCTTGACACCTTGAAGTCGTGGCTTGTCGATGCCCGGCACATTATTGAGACTGATCGTGAGCGTATTGCCAAGATGAAGGAGACCCGAATTACAGCAGAACAGATGTTCTTGCTCATTGGTTTGATGACTGCTACAAGAGTAAAGGCAGATACATCACGAAAGTCTATTCGTGAGAATATCACCTACCCTCTCAATCAGTCACAGATTACACTTTTCACAGAGGATATGCTGGAGGCCTATCACGACAAGGAGTTTGTGACTGCCTGGGATATGTATAATTCTGCTACCAACTTGTATAAGGCTAACAGAATGGATATCCCTGCCCTTTTGCCACAGAACAGGGCAATGGTGAACTTCATGAGAGACAATGGTCTGATTATTTAATTGGTTCGAAAGGAGCTTCCAAGGGTTAGTCCTTTGGTTGCTCCTTATATAGAACGTAATCCAATACTTTTCTATTTGCAGCGTCTATATTGGCAACACTTTTGTCAATATAGATAGCCGTGGTTCTGTTTCCATGGGAATGCCCCAACGCTTCGGCAATGATTTCTTCAGGTATTCCTATGGAGAAGGCTATTGTTGCCCACGTATGCCTAGCCCAATACAGAGAGATATGAGTAAACAGAGGATTATGCTTCGTATGATATTCCTTCTGAAAATCGTGAGCTTTCTTTTTCTCGTTCTTTTCTTTAGTGACAGGTCCTATTGCCTTCAGACCCTTGTTTGCCTTGCACACAAATTGCTTGTAGTTCATCATGTTCTCTGAGAAATTGACTAGCTTTTCCTTTCCTCTATACCTATTTATTATCTGTATGGCTTCCGGTTCTAGTCTGATGCTATACAGTCTTCCGGTCTTCTTTCGTCTATACAGTAATCTTCCATCAACAACATTCTCATCTGTACAATTCAGAATATCGGCAGGATTTATTCCGATCAGGAAGAATGTAAGCTTGAAATAATCCAGGTACTTCTGCTGCCATGGCTGAACGTTATAATTAAATAATGTACGTAGTTCATCAATAGAAAGAGAACGTTTTTCTGTCTGCTCTGGATTTATATCGAAAGTTCGCATTGGATAATGATTTGTTATCTCATTGTCGATTGCATCGTTGAAAACGGCACGTATGTTTCTAAAATGTATGTTTCTTGAATTCTTCTTTAATCCCTGCCTTATCAGTTCAGAATCTAATCTCTTTAGCCAATCTTTAGAAATGTCTTCGAAAGCATATGTATCTACCTTGCTATCAAAATCGCGCATTTTCTTTAAGGTGGTTTCATAAATTTCTCTGGTTCTCTGTGCTGAGCGACTATTCATGTATTCAATATACCTATTTATAAATAAGTCTTTCTTCTTAACATCAGGATCGAGATATGCTACGACCTTATTCTTTATCTGTGTTGACGTCTGCTTTGTTAGCTCTCCTTTCGTCTGTAGCTCCAATATGGCATTCTCAATCTCTATTAATTTATTTCTGATGTAGTTTTCCAATCGCTGTTTGTTAGGAGCATCGATTATTCTTTGCCTTTTAGAGTCCCATTGTTCTTTTTTTAATTTGACACCAAGAGGAATATAAGCTGCCTGTCGCTTCTTCGTGATTGCAACTTTGAGTGGTGCAGGCTCTCCGTCCTTTACTGCTCTTGTATCTAAATATAGTTTCGTTGTTATCATTTGCAAGCTATTTGCAAGCAGAATTGTGCAAAAATGTGCAAGAATGTGCAGGAATGTGCAGGATTCTACTTAGTCGGATAAATTATAATAATGTGGAAACGTTTGATTTTCAGTGATTTTAGCGGAAAGAGGGGGATTCGAACCCCCGAACCGGTTTTGCCGGTTACACGCTTTCCAGGCGTGCCTCTTCAGCCACTCGAGCACCTTTCCTTCATCTGCCGTCAAAGACGCTATTGAATACCGAATCTAACAATACCATGATAAACATCGCATCGCAATTCGGACTGCAAAATTATCGCTTTTCGGGCAAAATACCATAAATAACTATTCTTTTTATATTTCTTTAAGACAATTGTCCCGTTTTTACCCCAAAAACACGTTCCACGTTCTCATTAGTCACCTTTGCAACCTCTTCTTCACTGACACCATAAGCAGTGGCCAAGGTCTTCATCACTTGTACTACAAAGGCACTTTCATTACGCTTACCACGATATGGAACAGGAGCCATATAAGGACTATCGGTCTCTAAAACGATTCTTTCCAAAGGTACTGCAGCAGGAAGATCTTCACGCAAATGACTGCTCTTGAATGTTGACACGCCACCAATACCAAGCACAAAATTATCATACTCTAACAATTCTTTAGCTTCTTGCTGGTTGCCTGTAAAACAGTGAAAAACTCCACCTGGCAGTTTATCTTTCCATTTACGTAATATATGCAACATTTCATTCTGTGCTTTACGACAATGTATCATCAGAGGAAGTCCCGTCTCGCAAGACCACTCCACTTGTTTCTCGAAAGCCACTAACTGTTCATTTTCAAACTCACGGCTCCAATAGAAATCAAGTCCGATTTCCCCGATTGCAATGTAATCGCTTTTATACTTGATTCCATCCAGAGCATCCGTTGCTGTAAGATGCGCATCCAATATTGTCTTTATTTTCCCCAACTGTTCTTTCCAATCGGCTTTCACTTCCTCTGGATGAAGTCCAATCATAGGATATGCATAACCAGGATATTCATGACTTAACTTCAATACTGCTTCTGATGTCTTGACATCAATAGCAGGGAGAAACACCATGCCGACACCAGCCTCCTTTGCACGCATCATAACTTCCGCGCGATCTTCATCAAACTCCTCACCATCAAGATGAGTATGTGTATCTACTATTTTCATATACATCAATAATTATATAGGAAATCCATATTAATAAATATGCGGTTCATGGCGCCGATAATAATATACGATGCCATATTCACGACAATGATTAAAACGGGTTTCAGGTGGTTCATCCGCAAAATGATGTTCTATCTGATTCCATAAATCCAGAAGAACCTCATCGACCACAGGTCTCAACAACCTGAGCTTTTCTATAGAACCATTCACCCTATCCTGCAAGACACGCTGTCTTTCAATAGCCTCACAATAAATATCATAATGGGTAGAGACCATGCCTATAGTAGGATTATAAATCGGTCTTCCTCCTTGTTTGAGCCTGGCTTTCTCACCTGCAATAATTTTCTGTCCCCAGTCCAAAAGTCCGTCTATCGTTTTGAGATGAGGGACAGCAGATGCATCCTTGTCAAGTCCATACAGGGTAAGGCAACTTCTTTTAATTTCACCGCGTTCTACAGCTAAGAATAAGACTTGCAGGAAATGACTTAAATACATCATCGCATTTTTCTGCAATTTATCTATCTTCCCTGTAAATCTGGTCTGAGCCTTCAAGTTGACCTTATACTGCTCCGAAGCAGTCAACAATTTATCATACGCAGGTTGCGCTTTATTGATTGTTTTCCAATCAATAAAGCGTTCCCTAACTGTATAAGTATCATTATTGTCCAAAAGCGTTTTCAATGCTTTCAGCCTTGCAGTATCAGTTTTTGGCAGTCTCCTATATGGCACTTGAATATCTCCTTTGCTATTTTAAAAAGTTACTTTCAATACAAACAATCCGACGAATACCTGTTAATATTGGCGTTTCATCATTTTTTGAGCATACTTGCGCAATTCCTCTTTTTTCTCTTCAGGTACATTAACAGCATCCAGGAATTTCTTACTTTGCTCGAAATAATAAGCAATTTTATCTTGCACCAGCTGATTGATACCTATCTCATTATAAAGACGAGTTACAGCATCTACTTTCTCATTTCTGTCAAAATCATGAGCACTAACCCAGCGGGTTAATTCCTTACGCTGCGCATCATTGGCCTTGTTGAAAGCATTAATGAGCATATAAGTTTTTTTATTAGAAGTAATGTCACCTCCTATTTCTTTACCAAAGACCTTAGAGTCACCATAAACATCGAGATAATCATCCTGCAACTGGAATGCCAAACCAATTTGTTCTCCAAACTTATAGAGATTGTCCGCATCCTCAGCACTTGCGTCTGCCAATATTGCACCTATTTTCAAAGCACAAGCCAAGAGAACACTCGTCTTGAGACGAATCATCTCAATATATTCTTCTTCCTTTACATCATTCCGAGTTTCAAACTCCATATCATATTGCTGACCTTCACCAATTTCCAATGCAGTAACCGTAAAGAGATCCAAGATATCTTTCAAATGTTTTGCATCACACTGCATCATACGTTGAAAGGCAAGAACCAACATAGAGTCACCAGACAAGATGGCAATATTATCATTCCATTTTTTATGGACCGTCAAATGACCACGACGCATATCAGCATTATCCATCAAATCATCATGCAACAAAGTATAATTATGATAAGTCTCCAAAGCGCAGGCATTCATGAGGATATCTTCCGGATTTTCCTTATAGAGATTATAAGCCAAAAGCATTAACGTAGGGCGAATACGTTTTCCTCCCATCGAGAGGACATATTTGATCGGTTCGTAAAGAGACTCAGGTTTTCTGTCGTATGACAAATGGTCCAAGAACTCATTAACCATCTTTAAAATTTCATCAGCTGTCTTCATTATATATTAAATTTATTATTAATTAATCGAACATATCTTTTTAAGATTCACGTTACAATTGAAATACCACAGGAATAGCAATCATAGTACGACAAACCTTGTTTTTATCCATTCCAGGTTTCCATTTCGGCATCATTTTCAGCACACGCATAGCCTCATTATCCAAGATGGGATTTGCCGACTTGCTCACTTTCAGATCAGCCACACTACCATCCTTGTTGACGATAAAAGACACAACTACCGTTCCCTGTATTTTATTCTGTTGTGCAGAATGAGGATATCTTAAGTTTTTTGTAAGCCATTGCATAAAAACAGACCACCCCCCAGGAAATTGTGGTATTTTCTGTACAACCGTAAAATTGATTGGAGCCTCAGCCAATGCAGCAGAATTGGATTTATCTACCACATTTTCCGGCACAGCCTCTTTGATATCAGAGCCATCCACTTCCCCTTCACCATCACCAATCACCAGTTCACTTGTAGTACTGCTGATTTTTTGAGGAGCAGTTTCTGTTTTCTCTGCAGTTTTCACCTCCTGCGTAATGGATTTAGAGATGGGCGCAGAAGGAGCTTCTGCCGATACCATATCCTTTTGTTCTGCAGGCATATTCATCTCTAAATCCTGTGCTAATTCTTCCAGATCATCAGAGTCTAAATCGGAGTCTGAAGCATGATTTTGATATTGCAAGCCTACAAATACGAAAGATAAAGTCATAACCATACCCAGCAAGAAAAAAGTTCCCCGCTTATTATCCAGTCGTGCACTATTAGTCTTCTTTATTTCCACTTTTAAATCTCCTCTTTTGCAGAATCTTCTACAATAAATGAAGTATAGAATCGTTATATTAAACGAAATCAATGCAAATTTACGTCTTATTATTGAAAAAAAGTGTATCTTTGCAAAATAATTAGAGAATTTAAATGAAAAAAATAGTTTTTTTCGCTCTCTTGACGCTTTTTGCATCAAAATTGCACGCACAAGAGAGCCAAACGGGATATAATTTTCTCCGCCTACCAGTTAGTGCTCATGCAGCTGCACTTGGTGGAGATAACGTCACCTTAATAGAAGATGACGAAGCTCTCATATTCCAAAATCCAGCCTTACTTTCATCGGTAAGCGACAAGACCATTAATCTCAATTATATGAATTATATGTCAGGAGTCAATACTGCTTCTGCTTCATTTAATCGTGTCATCAAGGAAAAAGCTTCCTGGGCGGTTTCTGCCCAATATCTGGATTATGGTAGCATGAAGGAAACCGATGCTAACAATAACATCTTAGGTGATTTTTCTGCCAAGGACATTACTATAGCCGGTTACTTTTCATATATGTTGAGCGATAAAATTGCTGGTGGTATTGCTGCCAAATTCATCACTTCATATATTGGCGACTACAATTCTATCGGAGTGGGTGTTGATCTCGGTATCAATTATTATGATCCCGAGCATGAATGGTCTATTTCTGCTACTGCCAAGAATTTGGGCGGCCAGATAAAAGCATATCAGGATGAGTATGACAAAATGCCGATTGATTTACAAGTGGGAGTGAGCAAACGCTTTACGAACACTCCATTAAGAGTCTCCGCAACTTTGGTTAATCTCAACAATTGGGAGAAGAGTTTTATCTATCATGCCGTGATTGGAGCAGAACTTTTACTTTCCGATCAGATATGGATTGGTGGAGGCTATAATTTCAGAAGAGCAAAAGAGATGAAAATAGACAGCAACTCTGAGGAGAAAGGCAGTAGCCATGGAACAGGACTGTCCTTTGGAGGAGGTATTAATCTCAACCGTTTCCATCTGAATATTGCTTACGGAAAATATCACGTCAGCAGTAGCAGCATCATTGCCAATTTAGCATATACATTATAAGATTATAATTCGAAACAATATCATAAATATCCAATAAAATGAAGAAAATTACTATAGCTATAGATGGTTACTCTTCTTGTGGTAAGAGTACGATGGCGAAAGACCTTGCTAAAGAAATAGGTTACATATATGTTGATACAGGAGCGATGTATCGTTCGGTGGCCCTCTATGCCATGCGTCATCATCTCTTCCTGGAAGATGGAAGTGTAGATACAGACAACTTAGAAAAAGAAATGCCAAACATCCATATTTCTTTTAAACTGAATCCTGACACACAAACTCCAGACTGCTATCTCAACGGCGAATTGGTAGAAAAAGAAATCAGAACTCTGGAAGTATCCAACCATGTCAGTCCTATTGCCGCAATACCTTTCGTCAGAAAAGCCCTGGTAGCACAACAGCAAAAAATGGGAGAAGCCAAAGGCATCGTAATGGATGGTAGAGACATCGGCACTACGGTGTTCCCTCATGCCGAACTGAAGTTTTTTGTTACTGCCAGTTCACAAGTTAGAGCACAGCGCCGCTATGATGAACTGAAAGCAAAAGGAATGGCAGCCGATTTTGACGCCATCCTTAAAAATGTAGAAGAACGAGATTATATTGATACACATAGAGAGGTATCCCCTCTCAAGAAAGCTGATGACGCCTTGATTCTGGACAATAGCAACATGACTATTCCTCAACAAAAAGAATGGTTGATGCAGCATTACCAGACCGCTATAACACAAAAATAGCGTTAGATTTGCAAAAATCTGTTAAACGGAAAGATTTCAGCTAAACAATCATAACTTTCATTGAAAAATAGTTGGAATTTATTTTTCTTTTTAATATATTTGCAATCAAATGACAAGGTAGTAATGATATAGATTATAAATTTTGAGTTAATTACTGTTTTTTGAAGGTGGTGGGTCTTCGTGAGAAGCCTTACCACCTGTTTTTATATATGCATATTTACTCAGATTAATCGATTGCGTTTTTCAAATGATTCATGATTTCTTCCATCAACCATTTTGGTGTGCTTGTAGCGCCACAAATACCAACCGTCTTCACATTTTTCACCCAATCCATATTGATCTCATCAGCACTCTCTATCTGATAACTATTCGGATTCACACTTTTGCATTCATTGAATAATACCTTTCCATTAGAACTTTTCCGGCCACTGACAAAGAGAATCACATCGTGTTTGCTGGCAAAGTTTGCAATATTAGGCATGCGATTTGCCACTTGTCTGCAGATGGTATCAAAACTTTTAAATGTAGCTCCATCCACAATATGCTCCTGACAATAATCTATAATGCGATGAAATTCATCCAAGCTCTTGGTCGTCTGCGAATAAAGATAGATATCTTTAGAGAAATCCAACTTACCCATTTCCTGCAGTTGTTTCACCTCATCAAACTTTTCCACAACAATAGCATGGCTTTCCGTCTGACCCACCAATCCTAATACTTCAGCATGACCTTTCTTTCCAAAAATAACAATCTGAGCATCAGGATTGCTCACGAACTGCTTTTTGATACGTCTTTGAAGTTGAAGCACAACCGGACAAGTCGCATCAATAATCTCTATATTATTCTTTTCTGCAAGAGCATAAGTCTGAGGAGGTTCACCATGCGCACGAAGAAGAACCTTTACATGATGAAGATTTTTCATTTCCTCATGATCAATGGTGAGAAGACCAGCTTCGTGAAGTCGCTCCACCTCCATACCATTATGTACGATGTCACCCAAACAATATAGTTTGACACCCTTTGCCAGTTCTTCCTCTGCTTTTTTAATGGCAGTAGTCACGCCAAAGCAAAAGCCACTGCCATTATCCATTTCTATCTGCATACCTGTTTCTTATTATTTTTCCACTTGTATTCTTACGACCACCTTCGCATGGTCAGGATCATTTGTAATCATCAGTACACGAGGAGTTCTTGAACGCTGCTTTTTGAGTATAGCTGCAATGGCAGTCACTTTCAGTTTCACAGATTCACCAGGTTTGATGGTTCGCTTTCCTAATGAGACCTGCAGTCCCTCAGTAAACATCTGCATACTCCTTATTTCCAGATTTGACTTTCCCTGGTTTGTCAGGATGACCTCACCTTTCAGTTTTTTCTTGCCATTGAAACTACCCAAATCCAAAGTTGAAGTTGACAGCGCAACCTTTGGAGCTTGCGCCTTCTGACTGGAAGTCATCTCTTCAAATCCAGGTAACAAAACAGCAGAAACAGTGATTTCCTTCTCTGAAGAGATTTTATCGCCAGGTCGCTCTCCCAAATAAATACTTGTCTGGTTCAAACCGAAATCATGCAATTTCTTAGAATCAAGCGTCAGTACAACTTCGCCAGAGCGATGAGGCCCCAAGCGTGAAGGTGATACCTGTGCGGTCAAATAACTTGGCAAATGCATCACAACAGGTTCCATGGCAGATTCTGTTGGATTAAAAATATGAATACGCTGAACAGGACGGTCTCCACGATTCACATCATCAAATTCCACATCTTGGGCATCAGACTTCAATGCGCCTAACATATAATCATAGCTACCAGCGAAATCTGAAACTTTTTCTACTACCTTTCCCTGCATAGTCAAAAGACATGGTTCTTCTGAAGCGTTGGTATAAAGCAACAATTGCTTGTGGAAAGTACCCATCTGTTTGGCATCATAAGTCATTTTGACAACGAAGCTATCACCTGCAGGAATACCTGTTTTAGGATAAGAGACATCAGTACAGCCACAACTTTTCTTCACATCATTGATAATCAAGGAACGATTACCATCATTCTTCATCTGAAACTCTGCCGTTACAGGATGCAGATAAACAATTTGTCCACAATCCACCTTTTCATTTTGCGTTGTCAGTTTCTGTGCATTGGCTGCCATTGCCACCAATGTAGAACACAGCAACACCCCTATTCTCTTATTTATATCAATCTTATTCATAATCAATTATTATATTTTCAATTTCTAATTTCTCATTTCTAATTTCTCATTTCTCATTGATGTACGCTTAACTTATAAGCGGCATCTCGTCCACAGAACTCTGGACTATAAGCGCATCGGGCAGAACAAGAACCTGCTTGATATTCACCATTTCTATCAACATAATATTCCATTTCTACAACGTGCTTACCTTTAGATAAACGATCGAAATAGAAATTTGTTGTGTTGTCTCTTGGAGAAACATAGCATCCCATGCCCCATTGATAACCGCTCTGCTGGTTTACCGGTTCCAGGCAGGCGGCACGCTTATCTACGATTTGCACGAAGTCGTAGTCACGGTCGGCGGTAATGATGAGTGTTACCTTCACCTTCTCTCCCACCTTGGCCTGCGCCTTGCCCTGCGATTCTGCAGGAACGATGACACGGCGCACCTTGATGCCCGATTCGGCAGAGGCGATTTCGCTGAGCGGCTGTTTAAATTCTGCATAAACGGCACCCCAACTGGTATAGTCGCTCTTCTTGTTGATGCTCAAGGTCGATGCCTTGCCCACCTTCTCTGTCTTGATATAACCCAACGTCGTAGAATCCTGCGGCATCGGAAGCTGCTTGCCATCCAGTTTCAAAACGGCATTTTCTGCCTTCTTGTTCCAGTTGCTTTCATTACCTTTCATAAAGGCATAGACAGCATCCACGGTATTTACTGGAGTATCCCAAACCTGAGTACGCTTCGACATCAGAAGCCAACGCTGCAGTTCCTCAATGGTTTGCTTGTCATTCGGCTTCAGCATCTGCATCGCCTCTATCACAGATACCTGAGTAGGAATCTTATAGTTTCTCCAGCTATAGAGTGCCTTACGGGTATCATAATAGCGGCCCATTTCCTCACGATAAACGGCATATTCGTTCACGCTCTGCAGATATTCACCAGCTTTTTTGCGATAAGCAGCATTCTGCTGGCTGTTCTTGGCGAGCACCACAGCAGCACGTGCCTTACCATAGATGGTGAAATCACTGGTCATCTTCGACATTTTATCCAGCAGATAAGCCTGGTCCTGTTCGAAATTCTCCTTCATCTTTCTGCCATCCATTGAGAGAATGTAGAGGTAGTGCAGCGCCTGTTCACTTGGACTTACCTTGTGTTTTTTCTCCTCCATCTTCTTCATCTCTCTAACTTCACGAGCTGTCTGCCAGGAGAGATAATTGATGGCAGAAGTCAGCATTTTAGAGATTGACTTTTGCGTGCCGGCGATGGCATTCAGACGAACCATCATTTCGGCTACCGACGTAGTCATATACCGGCTGCCCTTCATGCCCTTCCACCAGGAGAAGGAACCGTTAGGGT